>Ga0308420_1000024_pt1 | contig 50552 bp, 36 predicted proteins | sample HotsprSampleMS55_FD_203802 | JGI IMG/M metagenome (GOLD analysis project Ga0308420, IMG submission 203802) | Hot spring phototrophic mat microbial communities from Mushroom Spring, Yellowstone National Park, Wyoming, United States - 20090730_MS55 ... | reverse complement strand
GTGACCAGCGAGGGCATGCTGTGCGCCGAGGACGAGCTGGGACTCTCCGACGATCACACCGGCTTGATGGAACTGCCGCCCGACGCTCGGCCGGGAGAACCTCTGGAGCGCCTGCTGGGGCCTGCCGACACGGTGCTGACCGTCGAGGTGACACCGAACCGGCCCGACTGTCTGAGTCTGGTCGGCGTCGCCCGTGAACTGAGCCTTCTTCTGGAAAGGCCGCTTCGGATTCCTGAGCCGGCGCTCCCGCCCAGCAGCGGCTCTGCCACCGAGCGCCTGGGCGTCGTGCTGGAGGATCCGGTGGGATGTCCGCGATATACCGCCCGCCTTTTGACCGGCGCGCGGATTGCTCCTTCGCCGGCGTGGCTGCGGCGACGGCTCGAACGGGCCGGCGTGCGGGCGATCAACAACGTGGTGGATATCACCAACTATGTCATGCTGGAGTGCGGACAGCCCCTTCACGCGTTTGACCTTCGGCGGCTGCAGGGCGGGCGGATTGTCGTGCGTCGGGCCCGGGAGGGGGAGACCCTTCAGACGCTCGACGGCATCGTCCGCCGTCTCACACCGGCCATGCTGGTGATTGCCGATAGCGAACGACCGGTGGCGTTGGCGGGGATCATGGGCGGGGAGGAAAGCGGTATCGGCCCCGACACAAGCGAGATCGTTCTGGAAAGCGCTCATTTCCAACCGGCGCTGATCCGCAAGACCAGCAAGACCCTGGGCCTGACGAGCGAATCGTCCTACCGCTTTGAGCGGGGATCCGATCCCGAGGGAGCGGAATGGGCCAGCCGACGCGCGGCCGCGCTTCTGGTGGAACTTGCCGGAGCGTCGGTGACTCCGGAGTTCTGGGATCTCTACCCCTCTCCTCAGCCTCGGCGTCGGATTACCCTGCGCTTCGAACGAGCGCGGGATCTGCTGGGCACCGATCCCGGGGCCGATCGGATGATCCACTATTTCGAAGGGTTGGGACTCCGCGTTCTTGCCCGAGATGTGCACCAAGTCGAGGTCGAAGCGCCCTCCTGGCGAGTGGATTTGGAACGAGAGGCCGACCTGATCGAGGAGGCCGCCCGTCTCTATGGGCTCGACCGAATTCCGGCCGCTGATCCCGCGGCTCGACTCGCGCCGGGAGCGGATGATCGGCCCATCCGGGCACGGTTGGAGGTGGGTCGCGCTCTGTCGGCTCTTGGCTTAATGGAAATCATGAATTACAGCTTCACCTCCGAAAAGCTGCTGGAGCGTGTGGATCCCACCGACCGCGACCGATGGGCCCGTCTTCCGAATCCTTTGAGCGCGGACCATGCGGTGCTTCGGCCCTCCCTTTTGCCGCAGATGGTCGAAACGCTGGGGCGCAACCGGTCACGGCAATGTGACGAAGCGGCGCTGTTCGAGGTCGGGCGCGTCTTTTTCCGAACCGCGGACGGCGGCTGGGGTGAGAGCGAACGCGTGGCGATCGGCCTCATGGAACGCTCCGGCGTGGGGGCGCTCGATGAGGAGAGCAGTTTTCGGCGTCTAAAGGGCATTTTGGAAAGCCTGAGCTGTGCTCTTCGGATGCCGCCCCTTGAAAAAGGGGGTTTGCGGCTTCCGGCCGTGGAGCTTGAAGCGGCCGAGTGGCCCTGGGCCGAGCCCGGCCTCGGCGTGACGGTTCGAATGGGGAGACAAGCAGCGGGGCGGGCGGGGGTGCTGCGGACTGACCTCCGGCGCGAATGGCGCATGGCAGATCCCGTGGCCGTCGCGGAGCTCGAGATGGAGGCCCTGACGCCGCATCTGTTCCGGGTGCCCGCCTATCGGCCGGTACCGGTGCATCCCTCGGTGGACCGCGACATGGCCTTTCTTGTAGACGAATCGGTTCGTCATGCGGACGTCCTGCGCGTCATCTTGGAAGGGGCGCCTCCGGAGCTGCGACGGGTGAGGCTGTTTGACATCTACCGGGATCCGGCTCTGGTAAAGGCGGGCCGCAAGAGCATGGCCTACCGGTTGACCTATCAGTCCGCCACAAAGACCTTGACAGACGAAGAAGCGAACGCGTATCATGATCGTATCAAGGCTGGGATCACCCGGGCGCTCCGGGCGGAGATGCGCGAGTGATGGCTGAGGCCATCGAGTGGCCGAGGCCGATACCAGACGGGACGAATGATGACGACTGTGGCATGCACCCTTCCGGGTTGGGCGTATTGGATTGTGAGCTTCCTGCTGGGATGGGGAAGCCAACACGCCGACCCGGTTGATCTTGAGGGAACGATTCATCCGTGTGAACGGGTGAATGGGCCGGGGGCGACCGGTGAGGAACCGGGGGATCCTTCGGGATGGGTCCAACGACGAGGTTGGCCCCGTCCCCCGTGGTCGCGTATCCGGGCATGCCCCGGTTGGGTTCTTTGACAGAGGGTGGACAGGGTCTGGTTGTCTTTCCCTGCCTTGACCGTGTATAGGCCACGTGCTGTTACCCTTTATCAACAGCTCGGGAGCCAAATACGACGCGGCCCGCAAGCCCGCTTGACGGGAAGCGGAAAGCGTCGGATCAGGCGCCCACCTTGGAGACGCAAGGTAACGAGCCAAGCGCCTTTACGACAAGGCGGGGTTTTTTTATGGATTTTTTTGACGGACAACCTCGGGGCGACGAGGGGACGGCTGGCGCGCAGACGCCGCTGGCGGTCCGGATGCGTCCTCGTACGCTCGATGAGATCGTGGGTCAGGAGTCGGCGATCGGCCCCGGCACGCTGCTCCGCCGTGCGATCGAGGCCGACCGTCTTGTCAGTGTCATCCTCTACGGGCCGCCAGGCTGCGGCAAAACGAGCCTGGGGGAGGTGGTGGCCCGCCTTACGCATCGGCGATTCGAACGGACCAGTGGGGTTCTGGCCAATGTGGCGACTCTCCGCGGGCTGCTGGAAACCGCCCGCCACCGCCGGGAACGCGGGGGGGCAGGCACCATCCTCTTTATTGACGAAATTCACCACTTCAACCGATCCCAGCAGGACATTCTTCTCCCCTATGTGGAGAATGGCGATGTCACCCTGATCGGCGCCACCACTCACAACCCCTATTTTTTCATCAACAGCCCCCTCACGTCCCGTTCCCTGGTGGTGGAACTTCAGCCCTTGTCCGAGGAAGCCATCCGGGTGCTTCTTCGGAGGGCCTTGACCGACCCGCGCGGTCTGGCGGCGCTGCCCATCGAAGCGGAGGCTGACGCGCTCACGATCTGGGCACGACTCTGCGAGGGCGACGCGCGGCGGGCGCTGACCGCGCTCGAAATTGCCGCCCGGACGACGCCGCCCGGTCCAGACGGCCGGATTCATCTCACCGCGGCGATCGCGGAAGCGTCCATCCAGAAAAAGGCCGTTGTCTATGATCACGATGAAGACGGCCATTACGACACGATCTCGGCCTTCATCAAAAGTGTCCGGGGCTCGGATCCCGACGCCGCGCTCTACTGGCTGGCCAAGATGCTCTATGCCGGCGAGGATCCCCGGTTTATTGCCCGACGGCTCATTGTGCTGGCCTCCGAGGATATCGGCAACGCCGATCCGCGGGGATTGACGGTCGCCGTGGCCGCCCTCCATGCCGTCGAATTTCTCGGCATGCCGGAAGCCCGGATCACCCTGGCGCAGGCGACCGCCTACCTGGCCACGGCGCCCAAGAGCAATGCGGCGATTGTCGCCATTGACAAGGCGCTAGCCGATGTGAAGGCGGGCCGGGTGGTGCCCGTACCGCGGCCGCTGCGCGACGCCCATTACCGCGGAGCGGCGGAGCTCGGACATACCGGCTATCGCTACGCCCACGACTTCGACGGCCATTTTGTTCCCCAGGTCTATCTGCCGGCCGATGTGGTCTATTACGAACCGACGGATCAGGGTTACGAAGCGACGATCCGCCGACGGCTGGAGGAGTGGCGGGCGGCGCTCCGGCGCGCTCGGCTCGAGACGCAATCCCCCAGGCTCGCTGGGGGCCCGGCCGATTCCCCGGAAGGAGGCGGTTCATGAAGCAGGCCCTTCGGAACGAGATGCGGCATCTCCTGCGATGGCCGGAGGTGGCGGTGAGGGCTGCGGCCTCTCGACAGGCGCAGGAGCGATTGATCGCGCAGCCCGAGTTCCGTCAGGCCCGCCGGGTCGCGCTCTACTGGGCGCTGCCCGAAGAGGTGGGGACCGAACGGATTCGGAAGGCGTGCCACGACGACGGACGGGAGATCGCCGTTCCGGCCTGGCAGCCCGATCGGGACGCCTACGGCTTTTCGCTTTGGTTCGAAGGAGCTCCCACGGTGGCAGGGCCGCTCGGGATTCCCCAACCGGCGCAGCCGATCTGGGTCGCCGCCGCCGCTATGGATCTCATTGTCGCTCCTGGGCTGGCCTTCGATCGGCTTGGCGGACGATTGGGGCGGGGAAAGGGATTTTACGACCGCCTGCTGGCGGCGGCGGGTCCGGCGTGCAAGGTCGGCCTCGCCTTTCGCTGGCAGATATGCGACCGGGTGCCGATGGAACCCCACGACATCCGGATGGATCTGGTCGTAACGGACGATGCGGTGTATCGCGCCGTCCGGGCAACCGGCGCATGAGACAAACCCCTGGGGAATGATGGGAGAAAGAAGATGGACGTGTGGATGACGGCAGCCATTGGTGTGATTGGATTGCTAGCGGGTGGCGGCCTGGGTTTCTGGCTGGAGCGGACGATCGGCCGCAAACGGATGCACTCGGCCCGGGAGGAGGCGGAGGAGATCGTGCAGCGCGCCCGACGGGAGGGCGAGACGATTCTCAAGGAGGCCCGTCTTCAAGCGCGTGAGGAAGTGCATCGGGCGAAGGAGGAGTTCGAACGCTCGACCAGTGCGCGGAAGCAGGAGCTGGCGGCTCTCGAGGAGCGCTTCAAACAGCGTGAGGAGAATCTCGAACGGAAGCTGTCGGTCGTCGAACGCAAAGATCGGGTCTTACAGGAGCGCGAGGCGGCCCTGGCAGGGCGTGAGGCGGAGGTGGAACGGCTGCGGACGGAACTCAGCCGGGCGGTTGAGGAGGAGAAGGCCGCTCTTCACCGAGTCGCGGGCATGAGCCGCGAGGAGGCGCGGCAGGTTCTGCTTCAGCGGCTGGATGGGGAACTCCAGAACGAGGCGGCAACGTTGATCCGCCGTTCTCAGGAATATGCGCGCCAGACGGCCGAACGCGAAGCTCAGAAGATCGTGACCCTGGCGATCCAGCGGTATGCGGCCAGTCATGCCAGCGAGTCCATGACGTCTAGCGTGGCTCTGCCCAGCGACGAGATGAAGGGGCGGATCATCGGACGGGATGGACGTAACATTCGAACGATCGAGAGCCTGACGGGGGTGAATCTTCTGATTGATGACACGCCCGAGGCGGTGGTGATCTCCGCGTTCGATCCGGTGCGGCGGGAGGTGGCCCGGCAGGCGCTTGAACGGTTGATCGCGGATGGGCGCATCCACCCCGCCCGCATCGAAGAGGTGGTCGTCAAAGTCAAGGAGGAGATGGAGGCCGCCATGCGGCAGGCCGGTGAGGAGGCGGCCTATGCCTGCGGAATCCAGGATCTGCCCTCCGAGGTCCTCTTCATGCTCGGCCGTCTCCAGTACCGAACCAGTTATGCGCAGAACGTGCTGATCCACAGCCGCGAGGTGGCCCACCTCATGGGGCTGATGGCGCCGAACGTGGGGCTCGATCCCGCGCTGGCCAAGCGGATCGGTCTTCTGCACGACATCGGCAAGGCGATGGATCACGAGGTCGAGGGCGGCCATGCGGTCATCGGCGCCGATTTCCTCCGGCGCCACGGAGAGTCGGCCGTGGTCATCAATGCCGTCGGCGCTCACCACGAAGAGATGCAACCGGAGAGCCTCTACGCGGTTCTGGCCTCGGCGGCCGATGCCATTTCAGGCTCCCGGCCGGGCGCCCGGGCCGAAACGACCGAGATCTACATCAAGCGGCTCGAGAAGCTGGAGGCTATCGCCAACTCCTTCCCCGGCGTGGAAAAGAGTTACGCGATTCAGGCCGGCCGAGAGGTTCGGGTGATCGTCAAGCCCGAGAAGGTAGACGATCACGGGGCGCTGATCCTCGCCCGGCAGATCAGCAAAAAGATCGAGAGCGAGCTCCAGTTTCCCGGCCAGATCCGCGTGGTGGTCGTTCGCGAAACGCGGGCCGTGGAGTATGCCCGATGATTCGGATTCTGATGGTCGGCGACATTGTGGGGGCGCCCGGTCGCGCCATTTTCGCCCGGACCGTAGCCCGCCTCAAGCGGGAGCGGAAGGCGGACCTCGTCGTGGCCAATGCAGAAAACGCGGCCGGCGGCAAAGGGTTGACCCGTGCGCTGGCCGAGGAACTCACCGCGGCCGGGGCCGATATTCTGACGCTGGGCGATCATGCCTGGGATCAACGGGAGTTCCTCCGCGAGATCGCGCAGCTTGACAACGTCGTCCGCCCGGCCAACTATCCGCCAGGCGCCCCGGGGCGGGGATGGGTGACACGGGAATGCAAGGGTGTCAAGGTGACCGTGATGGCCCTCCTCGGTCGGGTGTTCATGACGCCCTTTGTGGAGTGCCCGTTCCGGACGGCCGATGCGATTCTGACGCGCGAACCGGGGCTGGGCCGGGTCGTTCTGGTGGACATGCACGCCGAGGCGACGTCCGAAAAGACGGCGATGGGACGTCATCTGGACGGACGGGTGACGGCCGTCTGCGGTACCCACACCCACGTTCAGACAGCCGACGAGATGGTTCTTCCCGGCGGCACGGCGTATCTGACGGATCTGGGAATGACGGGGCCCAAAGACTCGATTATTGGGCGCACGACCGATACGATTCTTCGCTCATTTCTGACCGGCCTTCCGGTTCGGTTCGAAGTGGCGGATGGGCATCCTCAGTTGCAGGGAGCCCTCTTGGAGGTGGATGAGGCCACCGGCCGGTGCCGGGCCATTCGACGAATTCGGGAAGGAGAGGCGCGCGATGGCGCTTGAGTTCGAGGCCCGGATGGAGATCTGGACGGTGGGAGAGCTGACCCGCCGGATTCGACTGACGCTGGAACGCGCCTTTCCCGGCGTGGTCGTCGAAGGGGAGGTCTCTAACGTGCGATCGCCGGCCTCCGGCCACCTCTATTTCACGCTCAAGGATGCGGAGGCTCAGATTCAGGCTGTCGTATGGCGCTCGCAGCGCCGCTTTCTCAAGGAGGAACCGGCCGACGGGATGGCCATCCGCGTGTGGGGCGACGTGACGGTGTATGAAAAGGGAGGGCAGTATCAGATTGACGTGCGCCGGGCGGAGCTTCGGGATGTTCGGGGGGATCTTCTGCGTCGGTTCGAAGCCCTGAAGGCCCGCCTGCGGGCCGAAGGGCTTTTCGAGGAGTCGCGGAAACGGCCCCTTCCGCTGCTGCCCCGTCGGATCGGGATCGTCACGTCGCCGACCGGTGCGGCCTGGCGGGATATTCTGAGCGTCTTCGGACGGCGGTTTCCCAATCTGCACCTCATTCTTTCTCCTACCCGTGTCCAGGGCGAGGGGGCGGAGGAGGAGATCGCCCGGGCGATCGAACGACTTAATCGCCACGGGCAGGCCGAGGTCATCCTGGTGGCCCGGGGCGGGGGGAGTTTGGAGGATCTGTGGTGTTTCAACGAAGAGCGGGTGGCGCGTGCCATTGCCGCCTCGGCCATTCCGGTCATTTCTGCCGTGGGCCATGAAGTGGATTACACAATCAGCGACTTTGTAGCGGACGTTCGCGCGCCGACGCCTTCCGCGGCGGCCGAGATGGTGGTAGGCCGCAAGGAGGAGTTCGAGGAGCGGCTTCGTATCCTGGCCCGGCGGCTGGTCATGGGTTTGCGGGTGCGGGAGGTTTGGCGCGATCGCCTGGGGGCCGGCGAGGCTCGGCTCCGGCAGGCGTTCCGGGGTTATCTTCGGGAGGTCCGCCAACGACTGACGTCGGCGGCCGACCGTTCATTTTGGCGGTTTCCTCGGCGTCTCCTGGATCGGCCCCGAGAGCGGCTGCTTCGGTCGGCGGAGGCGATGCGCCGGACCTATCGGGACGGCCTGCATCGAACGGAGGAAACGCTGGACTATCTCGCCCACCGCCTGGCGGTTTCAGCGCGGACCGGTTTGCTTCGGACGGCGGGGCGGCTGGAACGCGACGAGGTCCAGCTTCAGGCGCTCAATCCGCTGGCGGTGCTGAGCCGCGGATACAGCGTCACGTTCGGATCCGACGGCCGCGTCGTGCGGTCGGTGCGCGCGACGCGACCGGGGGACCGGCTCCGGACCCGGGTGTCGGATGGAACGATCGAATCGGAGGTGAAGGAAAGCCATGCCACGGAACAAAAGCAAGGAGAGCCAGAAGGCGCTCACGTTTGAGCAGGCCCTCGAACGCATCGAGGCGATCGTCCGCCGGATGGAAGAGGGGACGATGGGCCTCGATGAGATGATGGCGCGCTTTGAGGAGGGACGGGCGCTCATTACGTTTTGCCGTGAGCGCCTCAATGAGGTCGAGAAGAAAGTCGAACGGCTCCTCGAGAAGGACGGGGAGCTGATGACCGAGCCTCTGGATCCCACGGTGCCGGAGGCGGCGGGCGACGAGGAGCCCGGTGACACGGCAGGGTCTTAATGGATACGCCGTTGCTGCGCGTCGAGGGTTTGAGCGTGACGTTTCGGACGCCCGAAGGGGAAACGGTCCGGGCTGTCCGGTCCGTCTCCTTTGATCTCCGGGCTGGTGAAACGCTCGCCCTCGTTGGTGAGAGTGGTTCCGGCAAAAGTGTGACGGCGCTGGCGCTCGCCCGGTTGCTGCCTCCCAACGCCGAATGGCGCTCCGGCGACGTTCTGGTGGAGGGACGGTCGGTCTGTGCGATGAACGCCCGCGAGTTGCGTGCGTTGCGGGGGGGGACCATTGGGTACATCTTTCAGGAGCCGGGCGGATCGCTCAATCCCGTTTTGACGGCGGGCGAGCAGATTGCCGAGGCTCTTCGGGCCCATCACCGGATGTCTCGTGCTGAGGCGCGGGCTGAAGGGATCCGGCTGATGCGCCAAGTCGGGCTTCCGGATCCCGACCGTTGCTGGCGGGCCTGGCCGCATGAGCTCAGTGGCGGCATGCAGCAGCGGGTTATGATCGCGATGGCACTGGCCTGTCAACCGAAGCTTCTGGTGGCGGACGAACCCACGACGGCGTTGGATGTGACGATTCAGGCCCAGATACTGGAGCTACTGACGCGTCTGCAGGAGGAACTGGGGATGGCCATCCTGTTGATTACCCACAATCTGGCGCTGGTCGCTCACATTGCGCAACGGGTGCTGGTCATGTATGCGGGACAGATCGTGGAGACAGGCCCCACCCGGGAGATCCTCGCCCAGCCCCGTCATCCCTATACGCGGATGTTGATGCGGGCGGTGCCCCGCCTTCGCGGGCCAGCGGCCGGCGGGAGCAACGGCGGCGGGGCCATTCCGAACCGCGCTGAACCCTCGATTTCCGGTTGCGTCTTCTATCGGCGCTGTCCCCTGGCCGTCCCTGCTTGCGCCGAACGCGGGCCGGCGGAAGAGGAAGAGGGAGAAAGGACCGTGCGATGCTTTTACTGGAAATAGAGGCGCTCTCGGTCCACTATCGGATCGGTCCATTTTGGAATCGGCGTATCCTGCGTGCCCTGGATGGGGTCACGCTGGGGATCGAGGAGGGGGAGTCTGTGGGCGTAGTGGGCGAGAGCGGATCGGGAAAGACGACGCTGGGTAGAGCCATTCTGGGACTTCTTCCGCCCGCGGAGGGACGGATTCGCTTCCGAGGCCGGCCTCTGGCCGTTTTTTCCGAACGGGACCTTCGCGCCTATCGCCGGCAAGTTCAGATGGTCTTTCAGGATCCGTTTGAATCGCTCAACCCGCGCCTGACGGTTCTAGCGGCCCTCGAGGAGGCATTGGCGTTGCAGGGGATGAGGGGGGGAAAGACGCGCCGTCAGCGGGTCGCGGAACTGTTGTCGCTGGTCGGTCTCTCCCCCGCGCACGCCGCGCGTTATCCCCACGAATTCAGCGGGGGACAGCGCCAGCGAATCGGCATCGCCCGTGCCCTAGCGGTTCGACCATCGCTGCTCGTTTTGGACGAGCCGGTTTCGGCATTGGATGTTTCGGTCCAGGCTCAGATTCTCGAGCTCTTGCGTGGATTGCGTCGGGAGATGGGGTTGACGTACCTCTTCATTGCGCATGATCTGGCGGTGGTGCGTTCCGTCTGCGAGCGTGTGGCGGTGCTCTATCTCGGGCGTCTGATGGAATCCGGCCCAGTCGAGGAGGTGTTTCGCCGGCCGGCTCATCCCTATACCGAAGCGCTTCTTCAGGCGGTACCGGATATGGACGCCAGCGATCCTCCTCGCGCGGTGGTGCGGGGAGAGGCGCCTCGGGCGGGAGCGATCCCCAGCGGCTGTCCCTTCCACCCCCGCTGCCCTCGGGTGCAGCCGCGGTGTGCGGTGGAACGTCCCATGGGCGTTGCGATTGCCGTGGGCCGCTGGAGCGCATGCCATTTTGCCCACGAGGTTTGGGCGGGTGTGGCCCGACCCTCCGCGGTGGCCGGATAAGAGAGTCTACGGCGGCCGCGATGGCCCCTCGTCGTTTATGGAGACGCCGTCGGGGATGCCAGAAGGCGGGGAAGCGGGCAGGACTGACAGCGGGTGCGGTCCTGCAGGCAGAAATCCTGAAAGATCTGCACGAGTCCCTGACGGGCCAGCGCGGTCGGGTAGAGCTGGGGGGAATGATCTCGGCCGAAGAGCAGATGGGCCGTTGTTCGGAGGATCCGGTGATCGGCTTCGGGTGGGAGCGTGCGGAGAAGATCGCGGGCGGCCGGGGGGAGATGGTCACATGCGGCGAGGAAGGGGATGGCGACGTTGATGGCCATGGCGGCGGCGCGATCCGGTCCGATCAGCGCCACGGGATGGGCTGTCCGTTTTCCTCCGAGGCCCTGATGCCAGCTCCAGTAGGGATCCTCGGGTAGGTTCGAGAAGAGATGGGTCAGGTTATCGAGGAACGCGGGACTTTCCGGGTTGACCCGCTCCAGGAGATGGTCGGTGAGTGAGCCGGGTCCGCAGAATAGACGGGCCGCTGCCATCAGCCGACGGAGGGGATGATTGAGCGGGCGGACGCCGGCCAGGCGCCATTCGGAGTGGTCCATGACATGGCCGGCCCAGGCGTCCGCGAGTTTCCACCAGAGGTTCCAAACGCGTCGGAGGAAGGTTCGCGTCTCGTCGTCCCATCGGGCGTTCAGGCGGTTCGGAAGCAGGCCGGAGACGCCGGCCAGTAGGGCGTAGCCGCGGATTGGGTCGTGGCCGGCGTACTGGCGCAGGGTTTGAAGCGGTACTCGCTGGGCGAGCCGACGGAAGGGCATCCGGTTGTGTTTGTACCCCAGAGCGGCGAAGAGTTCCTCGTAGAGCGTCTGGTGTGGATCCTGGTGATCGGTGTCGGCCTGGAAGCGGGCCGTCTTAATCTGGAGCCGATATTCTCCGGCGGACTCCAGAAAGGCGACGATTTCCTCCGGTGTCAGACGGGAGAATCCGTCGGCGCAGGGCGGGCGAGGTGCCCGCGCGGGCCAGGGGTACTCGGTTACATCCACCAATTCAAACGAAAAGGCCCGGTTGTGGCGAAGGGCGGTGCTCAGGGCGATTGAGACGGCGGATTCGGGCAGTCCGGGGGCGGCGCCCGGCCACCAGGTGACGTGAGCGATCACCCGGCGGTATCGGGGATCCCCGGCGTGGCCATGATGCTGCCAGTCCGCGGGGCGCACATGGATTTCGACATCGCCGAGTAGGCGCCGTGTGGCTGGGCCGGACCCGACGAGGAGGGAGGCGTTCACGAAGTCGGGGCCGGCTTCCAAGTTCCATTCTCCCGGTGTTTCGACCACGACCGGTTCTCCCGTGTGGGTCTGGAGGGAGGCGGGGCGAAAGGCTGGATCGAACCAGACGCATTGGAGGTGGCGTTCGGACCAAGGGTGGGGCTCCGTGGTGGGACGGGATTCTCGGACGGCCGAGGACACGCCGGAGGTGAAGGCTCCGGGGTATTGGGAGGCCAAGGGGAAGGCGAGGGAGAAGAGCGGGACCTGTGGGCGCATGGGGAACCCCTAGTAAGTGAAGCTGCTTTCGCCGATATATTCCCGCAGGATCGAGGTTGGCGGGACTTCGTGGGACGACATCGGGAGAAAATGATCCAAGAATCCGGCAAGGCGGCGGGCTACGGAGTATTCCGGCTCGGAGGGTTTGACCTGGCGCAGGAGGGGCTCGGCGAGTGGTTTCAGAACGGCCAGTTCGTAATCGAGGGCCGAGTTGAAGGTTTCGTCCGCGCGCCGCTGGAAGGGAAAGATCCAGCGCTTCTCGCCTCGTCGGACGGAGGGCCACATGCGGAGCGTTTCCAGGGCGGAGTGGCCGCGGAAACGCGCATCGCGGACCAACCGGCGGAGCAGGCGGTTGTCCGTGGTGGAGATGCGGTTGACGGCATCGAAGCTGAGCTGGGTGAGGGCACTGATATAGATGCGGAATTTCGCCGATTCGGGCACCATGGGCAGGAGGCGGGGATTGAGGCCGTGAATTCCCTCGATGATCAGGACGTCGCCATTGACGAGCTGGAGAGGGGCGTCGGCGAAGCGCCGCGTTTTTGTAGGGAAGTGAAAGCGGGGCGGATGGACGGGTCGTCCGGCCAGCAGCTCGTTCAGGTGCTGGTCGAGGAGGTCCAGATCCAGGGCTTCGATATGCTCAAAGTCGGGGTTTCCGTCGGGGCCGGAAGGGATCGCCTGGCGGTTGCCCTTGAAGTAGTTGTCCATCTCGAGGATGTGGGGTCGGAGGCCGCAGACCCGGAGCTGGATGGCGAGGCGCTTGGAGAAGGTGGTCTTGCCGGCCGAGGAGGGCCCTGCCACGAGGACGACGCGGGTGCCGCGGCGGGCGATGGCGTCGGCGATTGCCGCGGTTTTTCGTTCGTGGAGGGCTTCGGCAATCTTGATGAACTCCCCAGCGCCGCCGGCGAGAGTGAGGGCGTTGAGGCGGCCGACGGTATTCAGACCTAGAATGCGGCCCCACTGCTTGTGTTCCTCGAAGATGCGGAAGAGGTGGGGCATCTCTTCGAACGGCGGCGGCTCGTGACGGGGGTGGTCGGGATCGGGCAGTTGAAGGACGAATCCCGGCGGATAGGGGATTAAACGGAAGAATCGGAGGTGTCCGGCTGAGGGCAGAAGCGGCCCCTGGGGGAAGGCCGCATAGGCTCCGCAGAAGGCGACGCGGACGGCGGGGGCGTGATGGGAGGCGAGCAGCTCCACAGTATCCTGGGCGCCCTGCTCCTGGAAGAGGGCGAGTGCCTGCATATAGGCCATCGGGCGGGTGGCGATGGGCGTATCGGCGGCCACGTCCCGGCGCATTTGCTCTTCAATGTCCGCCAGCAGGCTTTCGCGGATGCCGGGGGAGGCGTCGGGCGATTCGCGGAATGAGCAGAACAGCCCCGACCCGACGGCATAATCAATGGAGAAGTGCGCGCGAGGCGCCCGTTCGCGGACCGCCTTGGCCAGGAGCAGACTGACCGACCGCTCATACATCCGCCATCCGTCGGAATGCTCCAACGTCAAGGGTTGGATATTGGCGTCGTAGGGTACGCCGGTATCGAGTGAGACGGCTTCGTGATTGACCAGGGCACCGACCAGGCGGCCTTCGCGCGCTTCTGGGGTGTGAGCCAGCAGAACACCGGCGGGGGTATAGCGAGGCACGCGGAGGCGTTGGCCATCAGGCGTGGTGACGAGGATGGTGTCCATAGGCAACCTCAGTATTCGATGCCTGGCCGCGCGGATGTGCCGCGGTCGAAGTAATGTTTGACCGCTCGCATTTCGGTGACGAGATCGGCCCGTTCAATGAGGGCGGCTCCGGCCTGCCGACCGGTCAGAACAAGCTCCACGCCTGCCGGCCGTTCTTCGGCCAGGTGGACCAGATCGTGCTCAAGGAGGAGTCCTGCCGAGACAGCGGTCAGCGCTTCGTCGCCGACGACCACTTCGTACCGGCCGGAGAGGAGCGCGGCGCGAAGCCGGCTAAAGCCGTTCCGGGCCATCGTGCGGTCATGGTCGGTAGGGCTTTTCCGGATAAAGTGGAAGGGTCCGTACGCCTCGTAGCAGATCCGGTCGGCGAACCGATCGCGGAGGACGCGCACTTCGGCGGATTCCGTGGGTTTGAGGAATTGCCCGAAATAGATGTGGAGGCCGGCTCCGGCCGCTCGGAGGCAGAGCCCGAGCGCGGCTGTGGTTTTGCCCTTGCCTTCTCCGCAATAGATCTGGAATCGGCCCTCCATGGGTCCTCTCAGGCGGGGTCGCGTGAAAGAAGGGTGGCCAGATCCCGGCGGATGGCGGCGGCGGTGATCGGCCAACCGGCGGAGGCCAGATCGCGGTACTTGGCGGCGAGGACGCGCCCGATGATCCGGCGGGAATGATCCCACTTGTAGATCAGTTGATCGAGCACGCGGGCGTCGGAGTGCTGGGGGACGAAGCTCAGGCCGAGCAGTTCCAGGCGCATGGCGGTGATCTCTTCGATCAGGGAGGGGTTGTTGAGGAACCACCAGCAGCCGAAAGGAACGAGGTTGGCGAACTTGCGGGCGGCCACGGCGAGTTCGTGCATGTTTTCGCGGGCCAGCATGGTCACCCAGAACCGGTTTTCGGGGAAATCCCGGGCCAGGGCTTCGACCGTCTCGATATCGGATCGTCCGACGGAGTCGCCGGCCAGTCGCAAGGCGGGGTTGGCGAGCTTTCGGACCCCGATCATGAGGGCGGCGGGAATTTGCCGTTCCCGGCAGATCGGGAGGACGCATCGCGTGTAGAGCAGGGTGAGCGCCGAATCGGGATTGGGATAACGGAAGGAAGGGGGAAGGCTGATAGCCGTATAGCGCGCGGTCATCCGTTCGATCCAGTCGGAGAGGTAACGCCGGAGTTCGGCGAGGGTTTGGCCGGTCAGAGCCTCTTCCACGTCGTAGCCCAGCGCCCGGAGGGCGGGGACGGCGGCCGGCCAGTGCATGAGGGCCGAATCGAGGCGAAGAACCGCTTCGAAACGGGGATCCCGTTCAAAACCCTTTTCCCAGACCTCTCGCTCGACGGGGTCAAGCGGGTCATTGGTCATATAGACTTTCTGAAGATGAGCGAGGCGAAAGACGGCGTCCACATAGGTCTGTGGGCTTTGGTGGCGGAACCAGGCGCGAATGGGGTCGAGCGTGTCCGCATCGGGGTTGAACCCGAGCCGTTGGAAGACCGTGAGGACGCCCCGGCAGGCTTCGGAGAGAGGGGATCGGCGTCGAAACAGCTCCTGCCAGATCAGGTCCGCCTGATCGGTTTTAGGCATTTCCCAGAAGCGGGAGGGAGGAAGGTCAGGACGGGCCCGGAAGAGTTCGGCCACGAGGTAATGGTAGGTCAGGAGCTCGTCCGGTCCCCAGAGGAGTAGGGGGCCGAACGCCGGATCATAGGTATGGGTGTGGATGTCAATGATGGGAAGGGCGTCGAGTTCCCGTTCAACGACGGAGTCAATGCGGGAGGGAGGAATTATCGTGTCCATGGGGGTGTTTCGGGGAGAAGGGCTTCGAATTCGCGGATGAGTTCCGTTTCGTAAGCGCCGGCGAAGCGACCCTCCAGGAAGCGGTCGAATCCCTCCCGGCAGAAACGTTCCCAGGAGGCATCTTCGTGGCCGGGGTTGATGGGGAAGAAGAGGGCGCCGGCCGATCGGGCGGCCTCGAGATCGCCGGGCGCATCGCCGATCATCAGGATTCGGCCGGGAGAATATTTGCCGCCGGCGGCCAGCTGGAGGTGTTCGGTTTTGGTGCCCAGTTCCTGGCCGGCGATAATCGCGACATAGGGGAGTAGACCGGCCTCCCGCCACTCCCGCATGAGGGCTTCCGTGGGGGTTTGGCTGACGCAGATGGCATCGGCGGCCGCGGCGATCCGCTTCACTCCTTCGCGGGCATGCGGAAAGGGGTCGAAGCGGGGGCACTCCCGCGCGACGGCTTCGTTGACGGCCTTGCTCCATCGGAGAAGGAGGGCCAGTTCGGCGCTTCCCGTTTCGTGGACCTTTCTTTCGAGGGCGGGGTTGCCCAGCTCGCGGCAGGTGGCGATCCACTGACGGGTTTCGTTCAGTTCCGGGATGGGGACGCCAGAAGCCCGGACTTCGGGCCGCTCTCGGAGAAGGTCCATGGTTCGCACGAGGCACGGGAAACGGTTCTGACCGCGCCAGCGGGAATAGAGGTTGACGAATTCGGCCGTCTCACGGACAAAGCGCTCGATGGGTTCGAGGTGCCACATCCGAACGATGAGCCCATGGAAGCACCGCTTCTGTTTGATTTCCATGGAATCGAAGACGCACCCGTCGGAATCAATGCCGACGAAGGCGCTGAAGCGGGGCTGGAATCGGATCAGATCGTCGCGCCGGAAGGGAGCCGACATGCCTAGGGTGTTTCCTTTCGAGGGGTTCGGGAATTCGACAATAGGGCGACTATTAGCCAACTGTCCCGCTATCGTCAAGAAGAAGCGGGGCACACGCCGCCGAGCGCCGATTTCCCAATGTCGAAGCCCCGGGTTCGATGCTTGTCGGAGACCCTGGCATTCGCTACACTATCGCTTTCTTTTTTAGGATGGAGGCGTTATGGGTGGCTTATTCGGCGTTGTCGGAAAACAGAGGTGTACCGAAGACCTTTTTTACGGAACCGATTACCATTCCCATCTGGGGACCATGCGTGGCGGATTGGCGACGGTCGAACGGGGCCACTTCCATCGCACCATTCACGACATTACGAATAGCCCGTTTCGAACCAAATTCGAGTTGGATCTTGTCCGTTTGAAAGGCCCGATGGGCATCGGCGTGATCAGCGACTTTGACGACCAGCCGCTGCTGATCACCTCGCACCTCGGCACCTACGCGATCGCAACCGTCGGTAAGGTTGCTAACGCCGACGCCCTCTTGAAACGGACCTTTCATCGCCATGCCGCCCACATTTCCAACATGACCATGGGCGAAGTCAGTCCGACCGAACTGGTGGCCACGCTGATCAACCAGGCGGACAGTGTTGAGGCGGGGATCCGCAGGGTTCAGGCTCAGATTCGCGGTTCGTGCACCCTGCTTGTTCTCACGCCGGATGCTCTCTATGCCGCCCGGGATCGCTGGGGGCGGACGCCGTTGATCCTTGGGCGGCGGGAGAATGGCCGGAAATCGGCGTGGGCGGTGACCATGGAGACGACGGCGTTTCCCAATCTTGAGTTCGTACCGATCCGGGATTTGGGTCCTGGAGAGTGTGTCCGGATCACGCCCGAGGGGATCGAGACGGTCATTCCTCCCTACTCCGGCATGAAGATATGCGCTTTTCTCTGGGTCTATTACGGGTATCCCTCCTCCACCTACGAGGGGGTGAATGTCGAAGAGTGCCGCAACCGATGTGGCGTTTTTCTGGCCCGGCGGGACGCCCGGGAGGAGGGGCAGGCCGCCGCGGATATCGTTTGCGGAATTCCCGATTCAGGGGTGGGTCATGCGCTCGGCTATGCCCAGGAGAGCGGTCTTCCCTACCGGCGGCCGTTTGTCAAGTACACCCCCACGTGGCCCAGGAGCTTCATGCCCCAGGATCAAAGCGTCCGCCAGTTGATCGCCCGGATGAAGCTGATTCCGGTTCGCGAGCTGATTCAGGGGCAACGCCTGATCTTTTGCGAGGATTCCATTGTCCGGGGAACCCAGTTGCGGGATACCCTCAAGCGCATCCGGGCCGAAGGGGCCCGGGCGATCCATCTTCGGGCCGCTTGTCCTCCGTTGGCCTTTCAGTGCCCGTATCTCAACTTTTCCCGATCCAAGAGCGAAAAAGCGTTGGCCGTTCGCCGGACGATCGAGAAGCTGGAGGGATGTTCCGATGCTCACCTCGATGAGTACGTGGATCCGCGGAGCGATCGTCATGCCCGTATGGTGGAGACCATCCGGCGGGCCATGCGGCTCGACAGCTTGAAATATCAAACGCTGGACGATCTGTTGGCGGCGATCGATCTTCCGACCGGTCGGGTCTGCACCTTTTGCTGGAATGGGCAGGAATAACCCTATGCTGGGTGTTTCGGCGGATCGGATTCTGCTGACGGGACTCCTGGCTGGGGGAGGGGTTCTGCTCTTCATCGCCCTTTTGAACCGGCGCCTCATCATTGTTCGCGACAGCCGCCTGAAGGGGCCCGTGTTGCTCGTTGTGCTGCTGCTGTTCATGGGCGGGGCCATATGGATCGCGCAATGGCTTCCGATGGCCGTTCAGATCGGGATCGTCGCTTTTTTATATTTGGGTCTCCTGGGGGGTGAAGTCAGGCGGGTGATGCTTCGGCGTCGGTATGCCGGTTCGCCGCCGATGGACACGGTGCTCCATGATGTTCCGCTGCATCGGCCGCTGACGACGACCGATTTGGTTATCCACCGTTATCAGATTCTTCTGCCGGAATGGAAGGGTCCGCCTTTCCGCATTGTCCATCTAAGCGACTTTCACGCCAACGCCTGGATCGAAGAGTCCTTTTATCGCGAGACCGTGGCGCGGGCGGGGGCCATCGGAGCGGATTTGGCCTTTTACACCGGCGACTATGTCACGCGTTGCGAGGCGATTCCGCTTCTCGAGCGGTTTCTTCGACCCATTGGGCGGGTTGGTGATTTTGCGGTTCTAGGCAACCATGACCACTGGACCGATCCGGATCGGATTGCGCAGGTGTTGCGCGACAAAGGGATCCGCGTTCTTCGGGGCGAATCTATTGAAACGGATCTTGACGGGCATACGGTTGAGATTTGGGGATGCGATTATGCCGGGTATTGCGCCTGGACGATTCCGCCCCCAATCCGGGCGGAGCCTGGGGTGAAGTTGGCGCTCTGCCACACGCCTGATGCGATCCGGGCGTTGGTCTCCCGGGGGGCGAGTGCGGTCTTTTCTGGGCATAATCATGCCGGTCAGGCGCGGATTCCTCTTCTGGGCCCGATTATCGTCCCCTCCCGGTTCGGGCGGCTCTTCGATCATGGGCATTTTGTCATCGAGGGCACCCATCTTTTTGTCAGCAGCGGAGTGGGAGCGGCCACCCCGCCGGTTCGCCTCTACTGTCAGCCTGACCTCTTCCTCGTTGAGATCCGGGGGGAGGGAGAGAACTAGAAACGGGCAACAGGGCTCGATTGTTTTTCTTTGTCTCACCGTGACGGAAGGTCTATAATATAAGCGAGGACAGGGAAGTTCGGGAAGCGTAGGGGAGAATGCGGATGAGCGGTTGGTCACATTTCCTTCCGGTGTTAATAGGACTTGTAATAGTAGGCCATAGGGTCTGCCATGCGGAGGAGGTCCAGCCCTGGGTTGTGCCGCGAACGGAGGAAGGTATTCGCGAGGCGTTGTCGCAGTTGGCGAAAGAGCAGCAGGCCCTGTTCGAGAAGCAGCAGGCGATTATGAGGAGGTGGCAGGAGCGCATGGCCGCGGCGGCCAACAATCACTTGGCGGATGAAGAAAACCCAATTCTGGCGGAAAAGAGAAAACGGTTGAAGGAACTCGAAGAGGAGGCCCGGCGTCTTCGGGCGGAGATTCGGGAGATAATGCTTCAAAATCCGGCCATTCAGATGTCGCAGGAGGCTGTGCAGACGGAGCAAAACGAACTGCGCCAACTGATGGAGCAACGAAAGGCGTTGGACGAGCGGCGACAGATCTTATTGAGGGAGAAAGATGCGTTGATCCGCGAGCGCCGAGCTGCGCCCGGCTCTTAGCGGAAAAACATTCGACAAGTGGGACGGAATGCGTTATAAAACCATATTTTAGAGCGAAACGACTCATGGAGACGCGAGAACCAGTCGTCAGCCGACTCCTCCGGGGGATCGGATGGGGAATTGCGGTATTTTGGGTGACCGTAGCGGTTTCTTGTCGGCAGGCTCGAAAAGGTGAATTGCACCCCTCCCACGATCACGAGACGGGGGCTACGGCGGGAGAGAAATGCAAAGAGGCCGCTCAGGGCGTGAGCGAGGCGGAAATCGTCGCCCGGGTGGCCGAGCTTCACGACTCCGAGTGGCAGTGGGTGCGCCAGGATCCTCAAGCGGCGGAAGCGTTTCGGAAACGGGAAGAGACACGGACTCGATACGAGGAGGCTTTGGCCGCCTTTGGACCCTATGCGGCCGCAGCGCGCGAACGCGATCAGGCGGTTCAGCGTTTGATGGAGACCCGCGCACGGGGGGATGCGGAAGCCATCGCTTCGGCGGAAGAGGCCGTGCGACAGGCCAATCAGAAGCTGGAGGAGACCGCGGCGTGGGTTCGACTTGGCAATCCCCGTGTTCAAAAAGCGTACGAGGAGTGGGAGGAAGCCCGGGTTCGGTATGCGAATTTGAAACGAGGGCAGACCAATTTGGTTATGAAGGCGGCGGCGGTTCGGGATCGAAAGGCCGGCTTGGATTCCCAGAACTCCCCTGTGACTGAAGGCGCAAAGGAGAATTGACATGCAAACGACACGCATGAGAACTCCCTCGTTCCACTTTCGACGGCTTCGATATGGTTCCGTTGCTGCCGGGGTGTTGGCATTTCTGCTGGTTGGTATGGCGTCGGCAGCGACGACCAACTATGTCTATTTTCAGATGGCCCCCATGCCCAATTCGGGATACCTGACGAATGGTCTATTGGATGGAATGCCGACCAACTGGGTGCCGAATGCCACCAATGCGGTTGTTGACGCCTATGGGTTTGGCAATTACCTCTCGGTCAAGGCGGAGCCCTTCTCCCCGGCGGCCATCTTTTCTCACTGGTCCGGTACGTTAGCCGCTGATCTTCCTGATACGAACAGTCCTGTCATTTCCGATCTCCTCATTGGAGGACAATCCACCTCCGTCGTCGGCACGTTGGTGGCCAATTTTGCGGCCAAAGTGAACCTGTTAGTCAGTTCTGCGAATACCAGCCAGGGACAGACCATTCCGGTTTCTGGGACCACAACGGGGATTCCGCTTGGGCGGGCAGTCAGCATCTATGCCGTACCGCTCGGGAACTATGAGTTCGCGTCGTGGCAGGTCCTGGCGGGCAATCTCACGGTAGTGGACACCAATGCGAATCCGGCGGTCGTGGTGGCAAATGCAGTCAATCCCCAGCCTCACCTGAGGGCGTTCTTCAAACTGAAGAAGCGGTTGACCGTAGGAATCATCGGAACGGGTGATGTCTACATGAGTTCACCCCATGTGCAGCCGCCTGTCAAAACCAATATCTATTACTTCAATCAGGGGGACATCGTAACGCTTACCGCATTCCCAGGAATCGGGAACGAGTTCAAGGGCTGGACAGGGAATGTGGCGGATCCAGATGATCCCGATACCACCATTTTGATGAATCAGGACCAGACGGTTACGGTCCAATTTGGGCCGCCGGTGGTCAAACGAACCCTGATCGTGCTGGCGGGACCGAACGGAACGGTGACCCCCTTTGGAACCAATCTGGTAGACGATGGGAAGAGTGTCGAGATTGCCGCCTCGCCGAATCCTGGCTATGCCTTCTATCGGTGGACCGGGACCAATGGGGTTTCTCCAGTGGGGAAACCCCTGGACAATCCGGCGACCTATGTGATGGATATGGACCGCAATTTTCTGGCCCATTTTACCAACATTTATACGGTGACGGTCCATGAGCGGATTCCCGCAAGCACCGTGCCGGATATCTTTAATGTGGTTGCGGGGATGCCCTGGACTCAGGCCCAGTCAAATCGCTGGTTTCAGCCAGATCCGACCCAGCGGGAGCGGTATTATCTGCTGGGATGGACTCAGGGAACAGGCGATGTGGTTCCGACCAGCGGACCGGGCATGGAGGTGACGGTTCTTTCGGCCAAGCAAAACTCGTCGTTTCGATGGAACTGGCAATTGCAGTATTTTCTTACTGAGAATGTAGCCCCCTCAAATACGGGAACAATTTCGGTGGATCCTCCCACTCGTTGGATTCCGGCCGGATCGAATGTGACCCTCACCGCGGTTCCCGAGACGGGCTATGCCTTTATCGAATGGCGCATCAATGGCATCGTTTATACTGATAAAAACAGCACCATAACCTTTGTGATGGATGGCCCGAAGAATGTACTCGCCCGGTTTGAACAGATCAGCGAAGAAGATAAGCTTTACCGCGAGTGGGCGCTCAGCATGGGGCTGGATCCCGACAATCCGAATTCGGCTCCCGATACCAAGGATGGCGATCCTGACAATGATGGGTTCAGCAATTATCAGGAGTTTTTGCTCTCCCTCGATCTGAACGCCGCCAGCAATCGTTTGCTTCCAAGGACCTTTGATCCTCTGAGCGCCGATACGGACGGGGACGGGATGGATGATTACTGGGAGCATTTCTATCTGACGCCGGAAGTGGAGCAGGGGCAGTTTGTCGTTTCGGCCGCGCTTCTGCGCGAGCAACAGGGAGGCCGTTACGGGGAACACGGCAACCCGGATGGGGATTTCAAATGGGATACGGAAACCGGCTATCTGCTTCCCAACCAGCCGCTCTATAACATTGACGAGTGGACGGGGCCTGATGGCCAACCGCCGTACACCTACCAGCTGGTTCCCTGGACGACGGTTTTTCCGATGGGTAGGGATACCGGAAAACGACGATCGGTACTTGTGCGTGTGCCGAATCCGCTGGATACGAAAGATAGCAGTCACCCATGGCTGACCGATACGGACGGAGATGGTTTTGACGATGGGTATGAGTTTTCCTGGGATCAATGGCAGCAGGCCCATCAGGGACAATCCATAAAGGCGGATCCGACGTATTGGCCAGGCATTACTAATGTGGTTCCGGCCTGGCCCTCGGAGAGGCGTTATAATCCGGCGGTTCCGCTGAATGTGACGCCCAACACTTTAGCCCCCGATTTCGATCGTCTTTACAATCCGGCGACCGGTTCCTCGGGGGGGGCATTTTCTGATTATCATGAATATCAGGCCTCCATCCTTTCCCAGGCAGGGGGACCGTCTTCGAACTGGTATCCGGTCGTTCGCCACGTCCAGAGACCGGAACGATGGTGTACGAATCCCTTCATGTGGGATACCGATGGAGACGGCCTTCCGGATGGGTGGGAACTGGTGTTTGGGTATGATCCCTGGTGGGCTGATCCGCACGACCGGTTGAATCCCGACGGGGATGCCTATGCCTACATTGACGACAGCACCATTCACTCCAACGTCTATCTCACCATCGGGTTCAACCCCTGGACCGCCTGGCTGGTTGGCAATGCGGCGCAGTATTCCCGTCCGTTTGTCAATCTCATGGAGTTTGCGGGCGCGGAAGGGCTAATGTCTACGGGAGGGGTAGAGAGCATAGGGGTTGGGAAACGCACCAACCCCTATAATGTGGATACCGATGGGGATGGCATGTGGGACGGTTGGGAGCTCTATCTCGGCTTCGATCCGACGGATCCATTGGGATCGGAAGAGGACATAGATGGAACGGAAGCGCCTGCCGGTGATGGGCTTCTCAACTATCAGGAGTTTCTATGCGTCAACACGCTGCTCTATTGGCGTTATCTGATTGACGCGGGACGAACTCCGGATGCCATTCAGCCCGGGTGGCTTGCTTTTGTCGAAAGCTGGCCCAACAAAACACTGCCCACCGATCCCTATGACCATGATACCGACGGCGACCAGATTTGGGACGGAAGCGAGCAGGGCTATTTCAACTACCAGGCCGGCTATGCTCTGCCGGCTGGCGCTATTCCAGGAGGGTCCGTCCTCGTTGCGGGTGGCGGTCTGAACCCTTGTACAGTGGATACGGATCTGGACTACCTCCCTGATTTTTGGGAGGCCTACTGGACGGGCTCGATGCAGACCGACACCAATGGTGTGCCCACTTGGGGAGGGGGCATGGACGGCACCGTCAGCGACGCCCTCCTCGATTACGACGGCGATGGCCTGTATAACTATCAGGAATATATGGTTGGCGCATGTTATCAGTGGCAATGGGTCTTCAACGATGGGTCTAGCACGCTGAACGATCCCTATGGCACCGATTATGACCCCTATGACTTCTTCGATATTGGTCTTTCCGCCGGCGATGCGGGAACGGGGCCTGGCGCTCTGGCTGCCCGGGGCGAGTGGGATCCGGCCTACTGGGCGGACCGAATAAATCTAGTTCCCTACAAGCGCTTTACCTTCCTTTCGACGCCTCCCTATCCTCCGGTTTACCGTCACTTCAGTACGTGCTCCCCTGGACACTCGGATACCGATGGTGATGGCTATGACGACTATTATGAAATATACCATTCCCTTAATCCCATCCGAGGAACCGAGGATCGCGTTCCTGGGAAATTATTCGGCGAACCGTCCGCCACGGATCTGTCCTATTTATTCCCGATTAATTACAATCAACCTTACCGGTGGGGCGAATCTCCGTTGGTCATTGCAGCCGATTTTGACCAGGATGGTTTGGTTGATGCGGAAGAAAACCTGACACCGAACCTTCCTGCGGTTCAGACCTACTATCACACCGATCCATCGCCCTACTTCGTGGCCGACCTGAGCACCAACGCCAGCTACGTGAACCGTTTCTACAAGACGGGGTGGGTTTTTGGTGCTCAAAGGTATTGGTTCTGGGATTTGGATGTGCTGGCGGATCTGAAATTCCCGGCTGCGTACCTCTTCTCCTTTGAAGTCAACGAGGGCTACGACACCGACAATGACATGATGCCGGACAGCGTGGAGGTATCCGGTACCCTTCATGGGCAACCGACGGCGATGGGAGCAACCGATCCTCTGGACGATGACTCGCCGCTCCGGCAGCGTGCCCTCTATCTGGATGGCGTGGACTCCGCCGCACGCCTGTTCATGCCTGGCAGCCATAGTTGGTTTTCGTTCCGTTCGTTCACCGTGGAGGCATGGGTGCGGCCGGCGAGCCTGTCGGGCGACCGGGTCATCGTTGAACGGGCTGGATTGATAACATCGGGGAATCCCGGACTTCCCGCAGGAGTGAAACTGGCCCGTAATTTCCGGCTTGGTCTCACAAACGGGATCCCATATATCGGGTTCGATGGTTACGGTCTGACGTGGAATTACAGTATCGTTCAAAGTGCGCCCCAGTTCCGGTTGGAGACCAACCGATGGTATCATTTGGCGGGTGTCTTTGACGCGGCGAGTAAACAGCTTCGACTTTACGTCAATGGCGAATTAGTTGCTGGCAAGAGCACCATGCAGATCCCTTACAACGGCTATTTGGCGGGAACTACGAATGGAGTGATTGCGGAAGCGATGAATGTGATTGTCGGGGCATCGGATTGGAACCCCCTCGGTGTCTGCGACGGCACCCGAGATCGCATTCTCTCCGGATTCCCGGCTTGGGGGGTACCGTTGTCTTTGAGTTATCCTAATCTTAGGGACTATTTCCATGGATGGGTGGATGAGGTTCGTATTTGGGATGGGGCACGAACAGCTGAACAGATCCGGGCTTTGCGGACTGTAAAAACCACCCGACGGCTGGTCAACGAGATCAACGGTGTCATTACGGGGAATCAATCCTTCATGGGTGACCTTGGTGGGAACGAGAACAATCCCAAGCTCCTTTATGCCTATAACTTCGATTCCCTCCAAAATCCTGATCAGGGGATTGTTCCGGTGGGACATGATCAGGCGGTATATCCTTCCATCGGCCCGTTTACTTGGGACAAAGTGTTGTGGTGGGCCGAATTTCCGCTGGCCAGTCGAATTTACAATGACCGGCGGTTTGTCAAATGGATCCAAAATATGGCTTCTCGCACGCCCTTCAGCCCTCCCCGCGATACCCGGCTGATCCTTTGGATCAACGAGGATGGCACGACGAATAACTTCCCCAATAGCTCCAACCCCTACAACTTCGAATACATTCATGGCCAAGGGGGGTCTTTTGAACATCATCCGCAATATGGATTCACGGATGTCATTCTGTTCACGGGGTTGGGCGGACCGAATGCCGCCCGCCCCTTCAGCGGGGTCTACGGCGATTTGCTTCCGCTTGGGGGGGCCCGGGGAGACGACACGATTCCCATGTGGGATGGAAGCCTGCCCTCGACCGGCACGCGAGACCATGACTTGGACGGCATGCCAGACGAGTGGGAGGAGCGGTACGGTCTGAACCCGCATAATCCCGCGGACGCCCATCAGGATGTGGACGAAGATGGACTTTCCAACTATCTCGAATATCGCATCGGCAGCGATCCGCTGAGTGGATATTCCCTATCGGCTGACGTGTCCGACTTTTTCGCTTATATCAATGGCGTCGCCGGTCCATACCGTTTTGTTGGGGAGGAATGGACCGATATGGATTACATGGAGGACTACTGGGAATCTGTGTATGGTCTCAATACCGAAATGTTCGATGCCACTGGCGAGAAAGCGGACCCCGATGGCGATGGATGGAGCAACCTGGCGGAGTTCCAGTCGCTCATTCGACTGGCCCTCCCCGGCCAAGGGTTAGCGACCAATGTTCTGCCGGAGTTGGCGCCCCTGGCGAACAATCCGTACTACGCCTCCCTCCTTAACTCGCTGGATTATCTGGGCACGAATATGAGCACAAATCTTACGGCGGCGACGATTGAGTGGAATCACCCCAACGACGACCGCTTCTATCCGCGACCGGAAGTTCTCTTCCGATTCCAGTATGCGGGACAATACCGCGAACGCCCGAATCCCACGTTTGTGGTTCTGGCTTATACCGATCGCATGATGGACATCCCGGATGCCGTTATTCGCGGGACAGGGGATCGCAGTGTCTCCTATCCGCGGTTCATGCGAATCAATGCCCTCAACGCCAATGGTCAGGTGCTGAATGGCCATCTGCGTGAAGGCAACAACTGGTTCTGGGGCTTCATGGATCTCAATGGCGATGGCGTATACCAGGCGCGCGAGCCGGCGGGCTTCGCGGGACCATTCAATGTCCGGTGGGGCACCGTGGGCCCGATTGACATTCCGTTGACCGATCGGGCGCCGGCTGGCTATGCCCGGTTCTCGTGGGCTCCGAACGCCGATGCGGAGCAATATCGTGTTTACATTGTCGATCGCAATCTGGCCAACGCGCCGACGGTCTTCTTCCAGACGTACTCGCCGTTCCGTACCTTTGTTCACGAGGGCGACCTGATGCGGCTCAACGAGACCAAACGTGGCTTGCCGCGGTCGGGCGGCTATTCGTGGTTTGTCCGCGCACGCATCAACAACCAGTTTACCGACGTCGCCGATGGCGGGGCCTTTGTGGATTACAGCGCGCCTCCCGGGCCGCCGACGCTTCTCTGGCCGCGCAATGGCGCCCGGTTGCGCCAGTCGCGCGATGTGTTCCAGTGGAAGATGGATCCGACGGTCACCTGGTGCGTCCTACGCGTGGTTCGGGTCAGCGACGGCCAGGTGGTGCTGAATTATGGATTTGCGCCGCCCTTCGGAAACGCCTTTGGACGCTACGCCATGGCCATGCCGATCTATATCGGCGACGGCGTCTTCCAAAATGGGGTCTACGAGTATACGCTTGTCACCCGTAATCCGGCCGGATCCTCCTCGGCCAGGAGCCGGTTCGAGGTCAAAGTGGGCAACTATCCGGGATACTCCTACTCCTTCAGCGGACGCTTCATCTATCCTGGAAAAGTCACCAATGGCGTTTTTGTGGCCGAAGCCTTCACCTCGCCTGGATTCGGAGGTGAACCTGCGGGCCGGGTTCTCATCCCCAACACATCGACGGCGAGCGCCTGGCCCACCAATCTCTACACCTTCACCATCCGGGGCCTCCCCGCGGGGAACTACTACATCCGCGTCTATCTGGATCAAAACACCACGGCGTATCCCAATTACAAGGCCGATGATTGGGAGTCACAGGGCTGGCTCTCCAAGAACTTCTACTTCCCGCGGGCCGTGACGGTGAACGGCGCGATTTCGGATAGCGAGTGGATCAAGGTCCTTATGCGCGACACGGATCAGGATTTGCTTCCCGATGACTGGGAGGTTATGCACACAGGCGACCTAACCACATTCGGCTTCGGTACCCTCCGGGGGTATACACCGGCCCTGAACCTTCCGCTGAACGTCTTCGAGTGCTATGGCGATTCTCCCTTTGGCGCAAACCCGTTGTAAACATGGGTCCGTCGGAGGGCTATGACCAGGAAATCGTCTACGGAAAGTGCTTGCGAAACGGGCGAAAATGGAGTTTACTGCGTAGCAACTGTATGGGGAGAACGACGAATGAATCTGGGCAGCAAAACGACGTGGTTGGCCGCCATTACGTTGTTGGTTGGATGGGGCATCACCGGTTGTGAATGGGAAAGCGCCGGCGAGGATTCCTATTGGTCCGACCGATACAACTGGGTGGACTTCAGCGGGGTCTACAAGAACCCGAATGGGGGATCGGTAGTCACCGACTTCACCTTTACGACCCCCGGAACCGGTGGAACAGGGCTTGTGGTCGCTATTGGACCGGTGACCGTCGCCACAGGCAATGGCGGAAACAGTTACAGTGGAACCCTGCTTCCGAACGTGGTTCCAGGCTCGGTTCAGATCACGGCCGGCGGTGTGACCTTCACGGATAACGGGAATGGCGGTTTGGTTCCCTCTTCCGGTCTGGCCACCATGAATGGCTCGATCAGCTACAACTCCGGCGCCTGGAATATCTTTCTCGGAGGCGTGACCGTGCCGAGTGGGGACCCCATCCGTGCGCGTTACAGTGTCTACCAGAGCTCCGGAACCAGTGGAACAACCGGTGGGAATCCGAAGAAGGGAACGACCAAAACCATTATCTATTCTCTGGCGGTCTTTCAGGAAGGGAATCAACTTCGGGTTGTAGACAGCGACGGCCACGAATACACCGGCAAGATGGGCAGCCTTCGCTCCGCCAGCGGCGAGCTGGGAGTCGAACCTCGCCTTGGTGATACGGTTATCGCCCAGTATTCCGTAAAGGGTGTCAGTCGCGCCGGTTTGAATGTCGAAATGACCGGAACGTTTCAGGGGACAATTCTTTCAGCTTCCGACGGCGGGCGGTACGTCATGGGGCAGCGAAGGATGGAAGGACAGTGGATCGAAAAGAACGGAAAGGTTGGCGACATTGTGGGACAGGCTGCCAATATATCGTTTACCTATACCTCTTCCACCACCCCATGACATTCCGTTCCTCGTCCGGTTCGACCGAAACGCCTCGGCATGCGTTTTTATAACACACTGACTCGGTCGGTCGTCCCCTTCGAGCCGTTGTCCCCCGGACGGGTGGGACTCTATACCTGCGGTCCCACGGTCTATAACTACGCCCACATCGGCAACTTCCGCGCCTACCTGTTCGAAGACATTCTTCGGCGCGTTCTCAAACACGGAGGCTACGCGGTCACTCAGGTCATGAACCTGACCGATGTGGACGACAAAACCATTCGAGGCGCCCGCGCCGCCGGCGTGCCGCTCGATGCTTTTACCCGCCCCTTCAAGGAGGCCTTTTTTGAGGACCTGAAAACGCTCTCCATCGAGCCGGCCGAACACTACCCCGAAGCGACCGCGCACATCCCCGACATGATCGGACTGATCCAGATCTTGATGGACAAGGGCTACGCATACCAATCCGACGACGGCTCCGTTTATTTTAGCATCGCACGGTTTCCTGCTTACGGCCGGCTGGTCCGGCTCGACAAGACCGCCTTGAGGCCGGGGGCGAGGGTCTCCCACGATGAATACGAGAAGGAAAATCTGGCCGATTTTGCGTTATGGAAAGCGTGGGATCCCGACGATGGCGATGTCGCTTGGGATTCCCCATGGGGTAGGGGACGACCGGGTTGGCATATCGAATGCTCGGCTATGAGCATGAAATACCTTGGTCCAACCTTTGATATCCACACCGGCGGCATCGATAATGCCTTTCCCCATCATGAAGACGAGATGGCCCAGAGCGAAGCTGCCACCGGAAAGCCATTCGCCCGGTACTGGTTGCATTGCGCCCACCTCATCGTGGACGGGCGCAAAATGTCCAAATCCCTCGGCAACTTTTATACGCTGCGCGATCTGACAGCCCGAGGGTACTCGGGACGCGAAATCCGATATGTGCTCCTCTCCGCGCACTACCGGCAACCCCTCAACTTCACCTTCGAGGCGCTTCAGTCCGCTCGTTCCACTCTGGTCCGGCTGGACGAGTTCCGGCTGCGTCTTACCCGCCACGCCGAAGGCCGCGCCGGGGCCGCCTCGGACCGGCCGGCTTGGCTGGAATCCTATCGAAGTCGTTTTTTCGGCTCCCTCGAAGATGATCTCGGCATGCCGGAAGCCCTGGCGGCGCTTTTTCAACTCGTGGCCACGGGAAACCGGGCTCTCGACAGCGGTGAGTGGACGCCGGCCGAGGCGCACGCCGTGCTGGATCTACTCGCGGAAATGGACACGGTACTGGCCGTGCTTGCCCCTTCCGCCGCAGCGGAAGCCGATGCCGACGTCCAGGCCCTGGTAGCCCAGCGGGAAGAGGCCCGCCGGCGCAAGGATTGGGCCGAAGCCGACCGTATCCGGTCGCTCCTGGCCGAAAAAGGCTGGGCCGTCCAGGATACGCCTCAGGGTCCACAGTTGCGGCGCCTGATCTGAAATGGCTGGTGCTTGCTTTTCACCCTTCCCGGCCGTATAGTATTCCTTTCCATTCAGGATCATCCTTATGCACCCCTTTCGAACCCACACCTGCGGGGCCCTCCGGAAAACCGACGCCGGCCAGGTCGTCCGGCTTTCCGGATGGATTTGTCGGAAACGCGATCACGGCCAGCTCCTGTTTCTCGATCTCCGGGACCACTACGGCGTTACCCAAATCGTAGCTGACCCTGCCAGCTCCTGTTTCGACACGGCCTCAAAACTCCGTCTGGAAACCGTAGTCACGGTGACCGGACGGGTGGTCGAACGCGCGCCCGAAACCGTCAATCCGAACCTGGCGACAGGAGAGATCGAAGTTCAGGCGGAAACTATCGAAATCCAGGGCCCTTGCGATCCACTCCCTTTTCCGATTGCAGGCACCGAAGAGGAAGCCGGCCCCGAAGAAACGCGCCTCCGATACCGGTACCTCGATCTGAGGCGGGAACGACTTCACCGAAACATCGTTCTGAGGTCCGACGTCATCGCTCTGATCCGCCGGCGGATGCAAGCCCTGGGGTTCCGGGAATATCAAACGCCCATTTTGACCAGCAGTTCCCCCGAGGGCGCACGGGACTTTCTGGTCCCCAGCCGCCTTCACCCCGGCCGCTTCTACGCTCTGCCGCAGGCCCCGCAGCAGTTCAAACAACTCCTCATGATTGCGGGATTCGATCGGTACTTCCAGATCGCGCCGTGTTTCCGCGATGAGGATGCCCGGGCCGACCGGTCGCCCGGCGAGTTCTACCAGCTCGATATCGAGATGTCGTATGTCACGCAGGACGATATTTTTGCCGTCGTGGAAGAGGTGCTCTCGGAGGTTTTCAGCACCTTTTCCACGTGGAAACAGGATAAGCCGCCCTTCCGGCGGATTTCCTACGACGACGCGCTTGTGCGATACGGAACAGACAAGCCGGATCTTCGGAACCCCATTGAAATCCGGGATGTGAGCGACCTGTTTCGTCAAACCTCCTTCAAGGTGTTTCGATCGGTTCTTGATCGGGGCGGAGTCGTGCGCGCGATTCCGGTTTCGGATCTCGCTGCGCAACCTCGAAGCTTCTTCGACCGGATGGTCGAGTACGCTCAATCTCTGGGAGCCGGCGGTCTCGCCTACCTCGTCTGGTCCGCTGAAGGCGTAAAAGGTCCACCGGCCAAATTCATGACCTCTGCCGAAATTCAGGGAGTGGTCGAACGGACGGGCGCCCGGACGGGCGATGTGGTCTTTTTTGTCTGCGATCAGGAAAGAAAAGCCAATCGCTGGGCGGGTGAAATCCGGACGAAACTCGGCCGCGATCTCGATCGGATCGAAAAAGAGACCTACCGCTTTTGCTGGATCGTGGATTTCCCCATGTTCGAGCGGGATGAGGAGACCGGCCAGATCGTATTCTCGCATAACCCCTTTTCGATGCCTCAGGGGGGAATGGAAGCCCTGATGACGCGCGACCCATTGACGGTCAAAGCCTTCCAGTACGATGTGGTGTGCAACGGCGTAGAACTCTCCAGCGGTGCCATCCGGAATCACAGCCAGGAAATCATGGTCAAGGCCTTCGAAATCGCGGGCTATACGCGTGAGGATGTCGAGCAGAAGTTCCCGGCTCTCTTCAATGCCTTCCGATATGGCGCGCCGCCTCACGGCGGAATTGCCCCCGGCATTGATCGCATCGTCATGCTTCTGGCCGGCGAAAGCAACATCCGGGAGGTGATCGCCTTTCCCCTGAACCAGCGCGCCCAGGATCTTATGATGGGGGCGCCCTCGCCCGTGACCGAACGTCAACTCCGAGAGCTTCATATCCGCCTGGCCCTGCCTCCCAAACCGACAACCTCGACCTCCTGAAAGGACAACGCGCCGTGTATCGTGTCGGGACAGGCCACGACATCCACCGATTCGAAGCCGGCCGGCCTCTCGTGCTGGGCGGCGTGAGGGTTCCCTACGGATGGGGACTCGCCGGTCACTCCGATGCGGATGTCCTGACCCACGCCATCATGGATGCGCTGCTTGGCGCGTTGGCGCTGGGCGATATCGGACGGCATTTTCCGGACACCGACCCCCAGTGGAAAAACGCGGATAGTCTGGCGCTCCTAGCCCGAGTGGTGGAGATGATCGGTGAACAGGGATGGCAAGTCGGCAACCTGGATGCCATCCTTTTGGCTGAAGCCCCCCGTTTGGCGCCCTATCTCCCCGCCATGCGAGAACGCCTGGCCTCCGCTCTCGGCGTTGAGGCGGACCGGGTCTCCGTCAAAGCCGGAACCCATGAGCGCATGGGATCCATCGGGCGAGGGGAAGGCATCGCAGCAACCGCTGTCGTTTTGCTCGAACGGACTTCATCCGCTCCATAACCTGATCCCGGGAGGCTCCCATGGTACTGCCGACTCTTCAGACGTTCGAAGACCCGCCGCGGCCAAGCCGCCTGCGATGGATCGTTGCGGCGTCCGTCCTCCTCGTCCTGGTGGGCCTTATTCTATGGGCGGCCCACCGCTGGGGACCGGAACCACGAACGGTTGCACCGGCCCCGCCGTCCCACGATAGCGTCCACACTCCAACATCCCCCCCTACAGACACGCCCCAGACCGTTTCAGAACCGGATCCCAACGTCCAAGAACTTCTTGCCCGGGCGGAAGAACTGGAACGTGCCGACCGGCTTTCCGAAGCCCGTGAACTCCTGCTGGCCTTCTGCCAGGCCAATCCGCAGACGGCCGGAATGGCCCAGATCGAGGCCAAAGCAGGGGATTTGGCCATTCAGCTGGCGTTCAATCCCTATCCCATGCCTGAAAAGCAGGAGGTTGTTGTCGGACCCGGCGACAGCCTCGACCGCATTGCCCGGCGATTCGGGACGACGGCCGAATTGACGGCCACCAACAACCGAATCGCCAATCCCCACCTCATCAAGCAGGGTGACCGATTGAGAGTGCTGAGCGGAGAATTCAAAGTCATCGTCAACAAAACGCGCAATGAGCTTACGTTGACCCTCAATGGTCGCTTCTTCAAACGATACCCCGTCGGCACCGGCAAATTCGGCCGAACCCCCGTGGGAACTTTCGTCATTGCCGACCGAATCGCCGAACCCGCCTGGTGGCGTCCGGATGGAAAGGTCATTCCCTATGGCGACCCGGAAAACATCCTCGGCACTCGCTGGTTGGCCCTTAAACCGACAGACAACACGCCGCCGGTTTCCGGCTATGGCCTGCACGGCACGTGGGATGAGACAACGATTGGGAAGGCGGAAAGCGCCGGCTGTATCCGCCTGAGAAATCAGGATATCGAGGAACTTTATCTGTTGCTTCCCATCGGGACGACGGTGACCATTGAGGAATGACGAAATCCCTCCATGGCGGCCGAAAAAGGGGTGTCTTCATCACCTTGGAGGGCCCTGACGGCAGCGGCAAGTCCACCCAGGTCAGCCTGCTGACGGAACATCTGTGCGCCCGAGGGATCGAACCGGTGGTCACCCGAGAACCTGGTGGCACGCGGACTGGCGAACTTATCCGGGAAATCCTGCAACATGATCGGACGGAGGAGCCCCTGGCGCCGGAGACCGAAACCTTTCTCTTTCTGGCGGCGCGCGCCCAGCTTGTCCGTGCTGTCATCCGCCCAGCCTTGGCCGAAGGGCGATGGGTCCTTTGCGATCGCTTCATGGACTCGACGGTGGCCTACCAGGGATATGGCCGTGGTCTCGGGCCAGACCTTATCGAGCCGATGAATGCGTTGGCCGTGGGCGAAACCGTGCCTGATCTGACGATTCTGCTCGACCTTGACCCTGCGAACGGATTGGAACGGATCGGCCATCGGAATCGCGTCATAGGGCGTCAGGCGGATCGTTTGGAACGGGAAACCCTGGCCTTCCACGAACGTCTTCGTGAGGGCTATCTTGCCCTGGCCGCCCGTTTCCCTGAGCGTATCCGTCTGGTTGATGCCCGCCCCGAACCTCGCGAGGTGTTTCTGAGGATCTGGAGCCTGCTGGAGGAACGCTTTGGAAACGCTCTGGGATGAGGCATTCGAAGGCATTCGGAGGGCCTATGAACTCGGCCGCCTAGGACAGGCCTACCTGTTGATCAGCCCCCCGCATGCCGAGCTGAGGCGGCTCCTCGGCCGAATTCTGGGCCTTCTCTTCTGCCGGGCCGATACGGGACGACGCCCCTGCGGCCATTGCCCCGGATGTCGGCAGTCCGCCCTCGGCGTGCATCCGGATGTGCACTTCGTCGAGCCGAAACTCAAGTCGCGCGCCACGGCCATCGAAGAGATTCGGACGCTGATTCATGGCCTCGAACAGACCGCCTACGAGGGCGGGTGGAAAGCCGCTGTGCTCTGGAAGGCCGATCGGATGACGGATCAGGCGGCCAATGCCCTCCTTAAACACCTCGAAGAACCGCCCGGTCGGACCCTTTTTCTGCTCCAGACGGACCGCCCCGACGCCCTGCTTCCGACCATCCGATCCCGGTGTCAAACGCTCCGGTTTCCTCTGGAAACGTCGGACGAAATGCGGCAATGGATGGAATCGGTCGCCGAGCTGATGAGCGATTCGGAGACCGGGGCGCTGGCCGTTTGGCGCCGTTGCGCGCGAGTGGCCGAGATCATGGGCCATTGGATGGAAACGGTCCGGCAGGAGATCGATGCCGAAAGCAGGACGCTTCCCGAAACCCCCGATCACGACGTCTTGGAGGCTCGTGTCCAGAGCCGCTACCGGGAGGGCCGCTGGCTCTTTCTCCTCGCGCTCCTGGGATGGCATCGAGACCTTTTGGCGGCCGTGTGCGGACTGGAAGAAGAACAATGGCTCTTTCGAAAACAGGCAGAATGCATTCGCCGACAGGCCGCGCGACTGACCCCTCGGGAGGTTCTTCGCCGGCTCGATATCGTGGAGTCTATGAATGAGCGGCTGGAGCAGAACCTGGGCGAGCCGGCCGTCTGGGAGTCCGGCTTCGCCCAGCTTTTTTCCGTTCCAACCGCGTCATGACAGGCGCTTTCCAGTCTTTGGCGATTCCCGAGCGATGGCGTCGGCGGCAGGCCGAGTTGGGGGCCGTGGCGGCCATGATGGCGGTCTATTTTTTCTCCTATTTCCTTCGCGTGGCCGTCCCTGGAACCATTTTTGACGAGATCCAGACGGAGTTTTCTCTCTCGGCTTCGGCCGTGGCGGGTTTGGGCTCGGTCTTTCTAGGCGTCTATGCGGGGTCTCAGCTCTTGGTCGGCGTGGCGGCCGATCGGTTTGGCGGTCGTCGTACCCTTCTTTCCGGCGGCGCGATCATGGCCGCGGGCGCGCTGGCGTTTCCGCTGGCGCGGGATGTCTACTCGCTCTATGCGGCTCGGCTGCTCTGTGGGTTCGGCGCCAGCTTCATGTATCTCAGCCTGGTCCGTGAAGTCGAGATGCTCTTCGGACCTCGCCACTTTCCGGCCCTTCTCGGAATCGTGCTATTCGGGGGATATGCGGGCGGTATGGCTGGAACGCTTCCGTTTGCCCTCCTGGCGGCCTGGCTTCACTGGCGGCGCGCCCTATTCACCGTGGCGCTGCTGCTCACCCTGTCATGGATCGGCTGCTGGCTGGTGCTTCGGCGACTGCCGGCGACTCCGGGCTCCGGTTCCCGTGTCTCCCTCCGAAGCCTTTTGGCGATTCTTTTCGCCCGGCGTAACCGGCTGATCCTGGCCGCCAGCCTATTCAACTTTCCTGTCTATTTCGTGGTCCAAAATGTGGTGGGGAAAAAGTTTCTTCAGGATGTGAGCCGATTGCCCTCCGGCCAAGCCGCGGCCTTTGTGCTTGTGATGGCCGGCACGACGGCCATCGGGAGCAGTCTGAGCGGTTTGTGGCTCCGACTAACGGGCTACCGTCTTCTGCTCGTGATCCGTCTCTTTCTCGGAATACTTTTTCTCGGGACGGCTCTGCTGGCCGCCGGCGTCCCCCTGCGGGCACCCCCGTGGCTCTTTCTCTTCGCCTATATTCTCGTCGCGGCTAGCGTGGCTTCCGGATCGGCCTGGGCTGCCCTGATCAAGCAGATGAACGATCGGGCCTTTGTCGCGCAAAGCGTCGCCGTTCTCAACGGAACCATCTATCTGGGAGTCGCCCTCCTGGCCTGGCTGTCGGGTTTTTTGCTGGATGCCTATGCCGGCCGTTCGGTACTGACCTCCTCGGGCCGTCTCTATCCTCCGGAGGCGTACGGCTCGCTCTTTTTTGTCATGGCCCTCTGCGTCGTAGCGGGGTACCTTCTTCTTTCACGGCTCCCCGAAACGTGGACCGGAATGACCTCCCAACCCCCTCAAAGCCAATGAACACCCCCCTGTTTGCCATCACGCCCTATGACCAGAGTGTCTATGAGCGCGAGATCCGAGACTTTCTTCCCGACCGCCTTTGGGATGTCCACGTCCACCTCTGGAAACGGGTACATCTTCTTCCCGGCCGCGGCTCATTCCGGAGCATAGACTGGCCCTTCCGAGTGGCCGACCAAAACCCCGCCGAGCATCTCCTCGAAACCTACCGGCTTCTCTTCCCGGGAAAACTCGTTCAGCCGCTGGTGTTCGGAACCCCGCAGGCGGACCTGGAGGCGACAAATGCCTATGTGGCCAATGTCGCCCGGACGCACGGCTGGCCGGCCTTGATCTTCTCCCATCCACGATGGTCCGCCCGCGAGTTCGAACGCCGCATCTTGGAAGGGGGCTTCCTTGGCGCCAAATCGTATCTCTCGCTGGCACCCGAGTACCTCCCGGCCGATGAGATTCGCATCTTCGACTTCTTTCCGCCTTCCCACCTGGACGTCCTTAACCGCCACGGCTGGCTCATGATGCTTCATCTGCCCCGCGCCGCACGGCTGCGGGATTCAGTTAACCTGGCCCAACTTCTCGAAATCGAGGAACGATATCCCCATCTCACCGTGATCGTCGCGCATGTCGGACGCGCCTACTGCCCGGAAGACGTCGGCGATGCCTTTGAACGGCTTTCCACGACCCAGCGCCTGATGTTCGATATCAGCGCCAACACGAATGATGAGGTCTTCGAACAGGCGCTCCGCGCCATTGGCCCACGACGCCTCCTGTTTGGGTCCGACCTCCCCATTCTCCGTATGCGGATGCGACGGATTTGCGAAAAGGGACGCTACGTCAACCTCGTTCCCCGCGGTCTTTACGGCGACGTCACCGGCGATCCACACCTGCGGGAAGTGGATTCCCCCGAGAGCGACCGGTTGACTTTTTTCATGTACGAGGAGATTCGTGCCTTCCGACGGGCCGCGGAGCGCGTGGGACTCTCCCGCGCCGATGTCGAACGCGTCTTTTATGCTAACGCGGCCGATCGGCTGGCCCGTCTGGGATGGTCCGATGGTTGAGACCATGGGACATCAACGAAAAATCATGGGGGGCGTCAGGACCATCGGTTGGTGGCTTGCCGCCGGTTTGCTGGGGTGGGGGATGGTGGGGTGCCGCCCTTCGGTGACACAGGTGTTGACGGTGGAGGCGGCTTTCGACGACCTACTCCGGTTCCAGCCGGCCGCGCGGGAAGGGGTCCGCTCCGAGATGATCTCCTCCACCGATCCCAGCGGAGGAAATGCCGACTGGGCCGATCTTCGATCGCTTCATCAGGGGGAGGACCGTTACCGTCTGGCGTCGCTGAAGGGGCCCGGATGCCTCCGCCGGGTCTGGATGACCAACGTGCGAGCCGTCGAGTGGCTCTTTTATCTCGATGGCGAATCCGAACCCCGACTGCGGCTGACCGAATCGCAGCTGTTCGGCCAGGAGGCTTCCGCGCCCGTCTTCCCCTTCGAGCCCCCCCTGGCCGATACCCTCAGCGGGGGCGCCTACAGCTACGTTCCGATTCCCTTTCAACGCTCGCTGGACGTTGTCGTCCGGATTTCTCACGTTCCTGCCGATGCCCGGCCCTATTTTCATTTCAACGTGGAATTCTACCCGAACCATTTTCGCGTGTCTTCCTATCCCAAGCAATGGTCGGCGGCTCAACGGCGACATGTTGAAGGCGTGCTCCAGACGCTCCGGCACCGGGATGACGAGTGGGCGGCGGTGCGCGAGCGGCTTCAATTCCAGCCTCTAACGATCCCGGCTGGCGCGGAAGTGGCGATTGTCGAGCGTGAAGAGCCGACAACCATCCGGACGTGGGCTGTTCGGCTGATGGAAATTCCAGGGGAGGGCCCGATTTCACGAAGCCGTGCGCTTCGGGAACTCGTGGTCCGTGGCTTCTGGGAGGAGACCCAGGAACCCAGTGTCGAGGTGCCATTGGGCGACTTTTTTTGCAACGGACTGCATCTTCGCCGGTTTACCTCCGCCGTGGTAGCCAACGAGGAAAATGTGCTCGTGAGCCGATGGCCCATTTCCTGGCAGCGTCGGGGACGATTGCGGCTACGCAACGACGGGGCCACCGCCCGAAGCGTCGAGGTGGCTGCCGAACTGGATCGAAAGATCGAAACGCCGGTCCGCTATCTTCATGCGGCCTGGGCCGAGGCACGCCGCGGTGGTCAACCCTTCCGCCTCATGCGAACCGAGGGAAAGGGAGAGTTTGCCGGTTGCTACCTGGTGGCGCTAGGGAGTGACGGAAGTTGGAACATCCTCGAGGGTGATGAGCGGTTTTATCGTGACGGAGAACTCCGGCCGGTCCATGTCGGGACGGGATTGGAAGATTACTTCAACGGCGGGTGGTACTATTACGGCCTGATGGAGCGGCCGTTTCATGGGCTTCTGGAAAAAGCCGCCATGCGGACGGCCCAGTATCGTTTCCACATTCCCGATCCCATCACCTTCGACAAAAGCCTCCAAATGATGATGGAATTCGGCGATGGCAACCGGGCCCAGGGGTATCTCTCGGCCACGACGTGGTGGTATCAGGATCGGCCGGGACCGGCCGGCACTCGACTGCCGCCCGCTTCCCAGCGATTCCCCCCCTTCGATTCGGTGGCGCTGGCCGCCTCGTTGTGTGAACTATTCGAACTCGAACGATGCGGTCTTGAAGCCGAGGCGGAAGCCCGAAGCGCCTGGCTGGCGGAGATCCTCGACGGAACCGTCTGGGGTCGGCTCTACGCCCTCCGTAGACTGGCCTATCGAGAACGACGGGAGGGGACGGAGGCGATCCGGCCGCTCTACGAAGCTATGGCTGCGGATGAGACGAACGAGCCGGATGTCCGGGAACAGGCCTCTCTCCTGGCTTGGCGAGCCGCTGCCCCCAGGCGAGCCCTCTACGGTGCCAGCGGGTACGCCGAGATCCGATTGTTTATGGACGGTCGGGAGATCGGGCCAGGCGGGGCACCCCATGAATTTCGCTTCTATCCCGTCGAACTCGGTCCGGGGGATCACATGCTTCGGGCTGAGGTGCGGCCTCGAGGGGAGTTCTCGTGGTACACGATCGCCTTGGACAGTACCTGGACGACGGTCGTGAGCGATGTGACGTGGGATTATACCTGGGAACGACCGGAAGGATGGCCGGCGGATTCCGGGGATCCGGCACGATGGCGCCCCTATGCGCAGGCGCCCTGGTTCCTGCCCAACATGCAATGGTGGCGGTTCGCTCCGAATGCCTTCCCCTTCATCCAGTCTGGCCGCCAGATCGGCGGTCCGGAATCAGGCTGGGAACGACGGGTGGACCAGGTTCTCTATCTCCAACGGCGGATTCATGTTCCAGACGAGGCGCCAACCCGATATTCACCTCCTCCGCGCCTCCGAGAGATACGGACACCACCCCTTCGCCCTCCGACCGATACCTCCAATCAGAGGACTTCGCCATGAGAACTCGCATCCTATCGGCCGCCGTGGTGATGCAGATGGCCATCGGTGGATTGTATGCGTGGAGCACTTTTGTGCCACCGCTTCGGGAAACATATGCGCTACAAACATGGCAGACCCAGTTCCTGTTCGGCACCCTGATTTTCGTCTTTACGACGTTTATGATTCCCGCCGGAATGTTGCTCTATCGAGTGGGACCAAAGCCGGTTGCGCTGACGGGCGCGCTTTTATTCAGCGTAGGGTATGCGGTGGCCGCCCGATCGGAGGGTCGGTTTCTTCCGCTTCTGGTGGGGATCGGCGTGCTGGCAGGAATTGGAACCGGCTTCTGCTATGTCGTGCCTCTCTCGCTTTGTGCCGTTTGGTTTCCGGACCGCAAAGGGTTGGCCACTGGCATGGTGGTGGGAGGATTTGGGGGAGGAGCGATTGTTCTCTCCACCATGGTTCAGCCGCTGCTGGAAAGAGGATGGACAGTATTGAACATTTTTCACGCCATCGCTCTGGTGTACGGACTGTTGCTGGTTGGCGTCTCTCTCGGTCTTCGCTTTCCGCCGACTTTTTCAAAGCCACCCCCCGTTCGCATGGACGTGTGGAGAGTCGCTATTCGTGATCGTCGGTTTTGGGTCTACTTCGTTGCCATCTTTTCCGGCACATTTGCCGGATTGTTGGTCATCGGCAATCTCAGCCCTTTACTGCGTTCTTGGGGATATGCGCCGCAGATGGCCGTGATTGCTATAGCGGCCTTTTCGGCCGGCAACGTCATCGGTCGAATGGCCTGGGGCTGGCTCACGGATCGTCTCCACGATCAGGCGGTGGTTCTTTCTCTCCTCGGTATGGCTGTCGTTTTGGTGTTTTTGATCCTTCAGCCTCCCTTCGTCGCCTTGCTTGCGGTCTGTTTTTTGGTGGGTGCCAGTTTTGGCTCCTGTTTCGTGATCTACGCCGTACGGGTGGCGGCCGTTTATGGGGCCCATCATTTACCCTCCCTCTATCCCCTCATCTTCTTGGGATATGGGCTTGCGGGTATGCTGGGCCCTTGGGCGGGAGGGTGGCTCTACGATCGAACCCAGAACTATCGGACGGCTATAGGCTTGGCCCTTTTGGTGGTCATGGCCAGTGTGGCGATGACAAGGTCGGGGTTGGACCTGAGGAGGGAAATCCAAGCCGGCCCTTAAGACGTTATCGGCGCACTGAACCGCCGGGAACGGTCGCGTAATATCCATTGGGCCGCCTCGAGAATCCCCGACACAACCACGCAAGGAACGCGCAATTCGTGACGGTGCTTCATCCCGTGGCCCGTCAACACGTATAGGCCAACGGCTCCTGCCCGTTCCGCCAATTCCACATCATGGGGGTGATCGCCGATGACATAGGATTCGCCCAGAAGGATGCCATAGTCGCAAGCCGCCTTCTCCAGAAAAAAGGCATTGGGCTTGATGCAGGCACACTGTTCCTCGCGCTGGTGAGGACAATAATAGACTGCTGTGATGGGGATTCCCTGCTGACCCAACACATCAACAAGATGGCGATTGACGTCCTCGACCTCCTCGCGGGATAGAATTCCCTTGGCAATGCCGGGCTGGTGGGTCACGATGAACAGGTGGAAAAAGTCCTTGAGCAACATCAAGGCGGGAATGGTTTCAGGAAAAAGGACAACTTCCGCTGGGTTTCGAAGGTGCCCGCGATCCTCAATAATCGTTCCGTCACGATCGAGGAAAACGGCCGCGGCCGAAGGGGGATGTCGTTGCACCTCGGGCTTCCTCCTAGGACGATACGCGGGATCGCCAGGCGGAGACCGCCGCGGCCATAATCTCTTTCAGGGGGACGCCGGCCCGGCGCGCCAGGGCATCGCAATCGTCGAATTCCGGCGAGGCACTGACTACGCGGCCTTTCCATTGCCCGATCTTGACCCGTACAGGGCCGTAAGGCGTCGTGACCGTCTCGAACCACCGCGGAAGAACAAGGCGGGTTTCCAGCCGCTCCCGAACTCCGAAGGTGCTGCTCTCGCGGAAGAGAAGATCCCGAAAACGGTCCGCCTGCTCCGGCCGTGCCAATACGGTCAGCCTCACTCCCGGCCGCTGTTTTTTCATGAAGATCGGTGAGACGGCGACATCCAGGGCGCCTGCCTCCAGAAGGCGGAGGGATAGGGCGCCCACTTCCTCCGGAGTCTGGTCATCTAGATGGCATTCGATGACCAGACAACAGTCGTGTTCGGCGGTGGCCTCTTCGGCGGCGGAGGCGATCGTATCCATCAAGAAGAGCCTCAACAGGTTGGGACGTGTCTTCCAACGCTTTTGCCCCAACCCGTGGCCGATCCTTGTCCATCGGCCGGCGGGACGGCGATCCCCCGATCGCCAGACGGAAAGGATGGCCGCTCCTGTAGGCGTCACGGTTTCGCCCGGTTCGTCGAAAGGTACTGTAGGCATATTTCGAAGCAATTCGGCAGCCGCAGGCGCAGGAACTGGCAGGACGCCGTGGGCACAGGTGACCGATCCCTCTCCGACCGGCAGCGGGCCAACCGTGACCGACGAAGCGCCCAGGAGATATCGCGCCGCACAGGCGCCGACAATGTCTGCCAGAGCGTCCAGCGCTCCAACCTCGTGAAAGTGGACGCGATCCGGCGTAACGCCATGCAGCCGGGCTTCGACGTTGGCCAATTCTCGAAAGATGGTGATCGCATCCGCCGCCACAGCCTCTGGAAGGGCGGCATTTTGAATCAGCCGCTCGATCTCCGGCAGACCCCGATGCTGGGAACGGGCGTGAGAGGGCGAAGAAGCCCCGACGATGGCGGACAGCGAGTGGACCCAGGCCGTGAGCCCGTTGCGACGTTCGGCGGGGGGCACGACGGTGAGGCGACGCCCGCGGATGCCGTGGTCTAACACCTCGCGGGTTTCGAGACGGAAAGGACCGACGCCCAGCCGGTTCAGAATCCTCTCGATCTCGTCACGGGGAGCTCCCAGGTCCAAAAGAGCGGCCAAAATCATGTCCCCCGAAGCGCCGCCAAGACTGTCCACATGAAGGTGTGCCATCATCCGCTCGAGGAAAGTTCATCGGTAGACGTTCCCTCGCCAAGTCGGTTGATCATGGCGGCGGCAACACCGGCCCCGAAGCCGTTGTCGATGTTAACGACCGTCACGCCGGGCGAACAGGAGTTCAGCATGGCCAGAAGAGGAGCCAGACCCTGGAAATGCGCGCCGTAGCCGATACTGGTGGGAACGGCAATGACGGGCGCCGCGACCAGACCTCCGACCACGGAGGGCAGGGCGCCTTCCATTCCCGCCACGACGACCAGCGCGCGAGCCCGGCGGAGGAGGCCGAGACGGTTCAGAAGGCGGTGAAGCCCTGCCACACCCACGTCGTAGAGACGCTCGACCCGCGCGCCCATCCGTTCGGCCGTCAGGGCGGCCTCCTCGGCGACAGGGATATCCGTCGTGCCGGCGGTCACGACGGCAACCAGTCCACAGGGTGGGGGAAGGGGATGAACGTCGCAGGTGATGATGCGGGCTGTTTCATGAAAGACGGCCGAGGAAAGACGGGCGTGCACGGCTTCGAATTGCGCGTGGGAGGCCCGTGTCGCAAAAAGGTTCTGACCGGCGTTGATCAAGGCTTCGGCAATAGAGGCAAGCTGTTCAGGAGTTTTGGAAGGGGCGTACACGACCTCCGGGAGGCCGCGGCGGCGGAGTCGGTCCAGATCCAGGCGCGCGAACCCCAGATCTTTCTCACCGGCGGGGACGCCCAGCTCGATGAGAGCCGCCTCCGCTGAGAGTTCCCCCTTTTCCACCCGTTTGAGGATGTCAGCCAGGCGGTCCATTACACCTCATCGCGCGGCAATGCCGGCCATTCCATTCGGCGTTCCAATTCTTCGAAAAGCCGGGAGATCGGAATTCGGATCTGTTTCATGGAATCGCGGTTTCGCAGCGTCACGGTGCCGTTCTCGAGCGTCTCGAAATCAATGGTCAAGCCGAAGGGCGTTCCAGCCTCGTCCTGCCGACGATAACGGCGGCCAATGGCGCCGGTCTCATCCCAGAAACAGGTCCACCGCTTCCGGAGCATCAGAAAAACCTCGCGCGCTTTGGCCACCAGTTCCGGCTTGTTTTTAAGGAGTGGGAAAACCCCGAGCTTGATCGGCGCCACCCGGGGCGAAAAGCGAAGAATCGTCCGCGTCTCGTAACCCGCCGGCGGCGGTTGTCCCGGTAGGGCGGGCTGAGGCGCTCCGCCGTCCTTGGACGTCGGAACCCACTCCTCGTCGTAGGCCTGACTGAGAACCGCCAGGGCCAAACGGTCGGCGCCGGCGGAGGGTTCGATAACATGGGGAATATAGCGGCCTTCGAAGAGTTTGGCGCAAAAGGCCCGGGCGTCTTCGGCCGACCGATGTCGCGCTTCCCACTCCCGCACGACAGAATCCACAAACGTTGCCCGCTCGGCCTCGCCGAGCTTCCGGGCGGCCAGTTTGAGGGGTTCATCGAAGACCTCGAGACTCTTGCCGCTGTACTGTTGGTGGCGGCTCAGGTCGAAATCGCTCCGGGCCGCAATCCCTTCCAGCTCCTGGACGCCGAAGGGGAAGGCGAACTGAATGTCTACGCAGGCCCGGGCATAGTGCGCCAGTTCCTGGGGCGGTTGCCAGTATTCGACCAGCGTGTTCGCCGGAAGCCCGATCGAGCGGTACCACGCCATCCGTTGAGCGACCCAGTACTTGTGCCAGCATTCCCATCCCCAATCCGGTCGGGGTTCCATGTCCGGCGACACCCGCTCGGGCGCCGAAGCGACCTGGCCGAAAAGGAGCCTCACCGCTTCGTCGGGTCGGATGAAATATTCCAGCTCCATCTGCTCGAATTCACGGGAACGGAAGGTGAAATTGCGGGGTGTGATCTCGTTTCGGAATGATTTGCCCATCTGGGCGATCCCAAAGGGCACAGTTTGGCGGCTGGTATCCAGCACATTCTTGAACTGGGCAAAAATTGCCTGCGCGGTTTCGGGCCGGAGATAGACCTGGGACGACTCGTCTTCCACAGGCCCGACGAACGACTTGAACATCAAATTAAACAGCCGAGGTTCCGTCCAGTCCCGGGCGCCACAGGAGGGACAGACGATCCTTTCAGGAAGCCGGAGCCGGTGGCCCGATTCGCGGATCAAGACTTGCCCCTGCTCCTCGCATAGCTGGTCTGCCCGGAATCGCTTTTTGCATGATTTGCAATCCACCATGGGATCCACAAAACCGTCCACATGGCCGGACGCTTTCCAGATAGCCGGATGCATGATGATCGTGGCGTCAATACCAACCACATCCTCCCGCTCGTGGACGGTGCTCCGCCACCAGGCCTCTTTCAGATTGCGCTTAAGTTCGCATCCAAGAGGTCCATAATCCCAGAACCCATTGAGTCCGCCGTACAGCTCGGAGCTCGGATAGATGAAGCCGCGACGCTTGCACAGCGAGGCCAGCGTCTCGATCGAAACCTTTTTATCGGGCGTCGTCATGACACAACAGGATGCGCTAACCCCACCTGGGGAATCAAGGAAATTACGAGTCCGCTCCTCCGGTTGGACTTCTGAAGGCTTGTTCCGACTGAAAAAGTGTGCCAAATTAGCCCCCATGAAAAAAGAATCACTCGACTTTCTCAAAACACTGCTCAACACCCCGAGCCCATCCGGATACGAAATGGGTGTCCAGGATCTCATCCGCCGCCGTCTGGCGGACCTCTGCGACGAGGTGCGGACGGATGTTCATGGCAATGTCATTGGCATTCTCAACCCCGGTGCGTCATTCCGGCTCATGCTGGCCGGCCATTGCGACGAGGTCGGCTACATGATCATGCACATTGACGAGAAGGGCTTTCTCTACTTCAGCCCCGTTGGGGGCACCGATCCCGCCATTGTGATCGGGCAACGGCTTCGGATTCACACCCGCCACGGGCCAATCTTAGGGGTGGTGGGGCGGAAGCCCATTCATCTGACCGATGCCGACGAAAAAAACAAGATGCCGAAGTTCCACGAGATGTGGCTGGACATCGGCGCCAAAAATAAGAAGGATGCCGAAAAGCGGGTTGCCATCGGCGATTATGCTACGATTGACATGCAGGTCGAGGAGATGCCGCATGGCCGGATGGTAGCCCGCGCCTTTGACGATCGGATCGGCGCTTTTGTGGTCGTGGAAACCATGCGGCGATTGAAAGGGCGTTCTCTCAAAATTGGTGTCTATGCGGTGGCCACCGTCCAGGAGGAGATCGGACTTCGCGGGGCGACCACCAGCGCCTACCAGATTCATCCCCAGGCCGGCATTGCTGTGGACGTCGGCTTTGCCACCGATTGCCCCGGCATGGATGAGCGGCGTACGGGGGCGTGCGCCCTTGGGAAGGGGCCTCAGCTTCATCGCGGGCCAAACATCAATCCAGTGCTGGGCGATCTTCTTGAGACGACCGCTCGCAAGGAGAAGATTCCGATTCAGATCGGAGCCGAGCCCCGTGGAACCCCTACCGATGCGAATGTGATTCAACTTTCGCGTGAAGGCGTGGCGGCTGCGCTGGTCAGTATTCCGACCCGGTACATTCACAGTCCGGTGGAAATGATCGCTCTGGATGATGTGGATCACGCGGCCGATCTGCTGGCGGCGATGGCGGAGCGCATGACGGGAACGGAGGATTTTACGCCTCGCCCGCGGTAGGACGGGGAGGAGGGTGATGCCTCGATTCCTTTTTCTGGCTGTCCAGGCCTGGCCGGTCTACCCCAGCCATGCCGCCTGGCTGTTGCAGGGTTCGGTCTCAGGGGAAAGTTGGCAATGGATCACCGTAGAAACGGCCATCCGTGACTCTCCCGCCGCGGTTCTGGAACGCGTTCTGCCGAACGATCCGGACGTTCTAGGCGCGACCTTCACCCTTTTCAATCGCGAATGGCTCGCCACCTTCCTGGCCCGTTTTCGAGCGGTCAACCCAAGGACGATCGTCATTGGAGGGGGACCCGAATTGTTGGGTGACAGCCGTGGGTTTTTCGAGCCGATTCCCCTGGTGCATCTGGGTATCCGTGGGGAAGGGGAGCGGGCGTTGCGGCAGTGGCTGACCGTCTGGAACCGGCCCGAACGCTGGGGAGAGATTCCGGGCGTCATCTGGCGGGATGCCGAGGGCCGCATTCACGATGATGGCCGGGAGGCGGAGCGCCCGGAAGAGGCGGAGATCGTATCGCCCTACCTCCGTGAGCTTCAGGAAAAGCGTCCGCCCTTTGTTTTTCTTGAGACGGTTCGGGGGTGTTCAGGTGCCTGCCTTTTCTGTACGAGTGCCAGCCGGGGAGGGACTCGGTATTTTTCTCTCGAACGGATTGCGGACGAGGTGGATGCAATCCGGAACGCCGGCGTCAACGAGGTCCGGCTGCTGGACCGCACCTTCAATGAAAAGGAAGACCGCGCCTGCGCGATTCTGGCGCTGCTGCGCGATCGTCATCCCCAGGCTCGCGTTCATCTCGAAATAGATCCGTCGCTTATGACTCCAGCCCTGGCCGAAACCATGAAAACGTTTGCGGTCGGGCAACTTCATGTGGAGGCGGGGGTGCAGACGCTGGAACCGAAGGCGCGGGCAGCCAGCGGGAGGAGGGGGAGTGTGGAGGCGGTCTGGGAAGGACTGACCCTTCTCCGGCAAGCAGGATCCCCGATTTTGCATCTCGACCTCCTGGCTGGTTTGCCTGAGCAGACGTGGGAAGGGCTTCTGAGCGATCTGTCGGCCATCGTCAGGTGGGGGCCGGAAGCCATTCAGCTGGAGGTCGTGAAGGTTCTTCCAGGGACACTCCTGGCCCGGCAGGCGGCCCGGCGAGGCATCCGCTACTCGCCGTTCCCTCCCTATGAGGTTCTGGCCACTCCCACCTTTTCTTATGCCGATTTACGGAGGGCTGCCCGTCTTTCTCGGCTGGTGGACGGATATTACAACGAACGCTCCCTTCGGCCGGTGATGCAACGGATTTCACGGGAGGATCCCGATTTTTGGGCCGTTTTTGAATCGGTCGTTATCTTTCCGGAAATGGGTCGGGAAGGGCTCACGTTGGAGCGGCGATATACGTTGTTGGCGGAGTGGTTGGAGCGCCATCGTCCCTCCCTGCTTGCGGATTTGGTGGATGCGTGGTATCGCAGGGAACCGGTGATTCATCCCCGGCTGGGGCGTGCCCGAGTTCGCTCGCCCCGCCTGCCCGAAGGTCGGGTTCTGGAAGGGGGGTGTGACGAGGGTCCGTATTGGCGGGTGATCGAAGTCGAGGCTCCGTTGAAACGCTGGTACGCCTGGCAAATGGAAAAAGGAGGTCACCGGCGGCTGGTGGCGGTCTTTCGTCCAGAGTCTCAGTAAACCTTTTCGTATTCGCCTTTGCCCAATCGTTTGAGCTTATGGAAGCCGGCCTCTTTGGCCCGCTGATCGAAACCAGAACTGGAAAAACCGACCACGATACGCGAGACCAGCTTGCGGACCGGCGCACCGCACTTCGGACAGGCCGCCAGTGGGGGATCCTTGAGCGAACGGCGCACCTCGAAAGGCTGGACGCAATACGCGCACGAGCAATGGGGTTCGACCGCTTGGTACTCGTAGATCGGCATCGTCTCTATTGAATGCTCGAGACGCCTCTCTGTCAAGCGGGGACCGAACGCACAGATATCATGGTAGGTCTCCTCGCGTTAGATTCCACGCCTATCCCGGGGTCAGCCTTTGATAACTGATTGATGGTTTATCCGCGGGAAGTCTTTGATGTACAAGGGGTTAGATCGTCTTGGGACCTCTTTTTTTGGCCTTAGACACTCATTTTTGAGACTAAAACTGGGGTCCTAAATCAAGCCGCCGCTACATCGGTGCGCCGGGGGTGATGTGTTGCGTGGGGGCTTTGGGGGCCGGGGCCATGCAATCACAGCGACTCGAAAGAAATAGGCTCCACTCTGAGATTTCGGTTTTCTGGCGAATGATTACGAAAGGGGGTACATTTGCCAAAATGACGAATGTCGAGACGTGACCCTATATGATGCGGAGATGTGACCCTATATAATGCGCCGGGGCCAAGAAAGATCAAAAGGTACATTGCAAGATGATCATTTCTCAAGGGCTGACCCCAAGACCCCAAGAACCAGAGAACGACCTCCTTCTCGTTATCGTTCTCGTCCTCCTCCTCGCAGGGCTATCCCAAGAAAAGACCAAAAGGCGCACCTTGCTCAGCGGGGATAAACTCAGCGTGGATAAACCACGTGTTCTCTCACACCGGTGGTCGTCCCGCCGCTGAGGCAAGCGTGATCACAAGCGTTGAGGCGATGGAGTAGATACCAAACCAGAAAAGCCGGGACTGGCCGGGACGCCCGCCGAACAACAGAAGTTGGCCCAGGATCGCTGATAGGGCAAAGAGGATGAGAATGGCGAACATAGCCTGACGCCCCATTTCCGACATCCACAGAAGGAGCAGAACGCTCACGGTGTGAAGAACGATCACCATGGTCTGGGCAGGGCGTTGTCCCAGCAAGACAGCAGCGGACCGCTTCTGGCTTTCACGGTCGGATATCTCATCCGGAAGGGAGGTGGATACGGCACAGGCCAGCATGGAGGGCAGGATCGAGACCACGGGCCATATGGGGAAGCCAACCAAAGTTCCCGTCTGGGCATACCAGCCAAACAGCGGCAATACGATGCCTGTCCCTATCATTTGAAGGATTTCGCCCCCTCCCCGGTAATTGAGTCGCGCGGGCCAATAACTATATAGGTGAAGAAGTGCCAGGGCGGCTAGCACCAGAACGAGCGAAAACCAGCGCCCCCACAGAACCCCAAGTGCCAGACCTGTGCCTATGGAAACCAAGGCAGCCATTACCGCGGCCCGGCCTAAACTCGTATGGCGGATCTCGCCATCCACCAGAACGCGGGACCCACCCGAATATAGGGTATAAGTCCGATTGATCTGGTCCGTAGCGAAATCGGCATAGTCGTTGGCGTATACAATGTAAAGCTGAATGCTCACTCCAAATAGCTGAACCCAAAAAACGATCCAAGGGGACAACGCATAACCGGCCGATTGTGCGTAAAGCTGCCCCACAATCAGCGGGACACAGATATATAGCTGCGAAGCCGGCCGAGAGGCCTTCAACCATGTCTTAAGAAGAGAGGGCGCAACCATTTTGTCAGTCAAGTGTACTTGACAGAGAACGCTGTGTTCCAGACCGTTTTTCGGACTATTCCGGCAAGCCTTGCACTTGTACCGTGTCGGGCGGTCTGTTAGGATAGGGCCTACGGAGAGGACGTTCTGCGATGAAACGGATGGCCGCCTTTCGTTTGATCGTTCTTGGCTCAGTGATGTGGTATGGGGAGGTTCGGGGGGATGGGGAGACACTCCCGCCCACATCGTCAGCCCCACCGGTGGCCGAGGCGTCGGCACCTGCCCCTGCCGAACCGGCCCC
>Ga0308420_1000021_pt1 | contig 51844 bp, 41 predicted proteins | sample HotsprSampleMS55_FD_203802 | JGI IMG/M metagenome (GOLD analysis project Ga0308420, IMG submission 203802) | Hot spring phototrophic mat microbial communities from Mushroom Spring, Yellowstone National Park, Wyoming, United States - 20090730_MS55 ... | reverse complement strand
TGTTTTTTCATTTGTGTTTGATTCATGAACGATTCAGGGTTTTTCGAGGACCTCGTGGGGTCATGAACCCCTGTTCTCTCGAGCACCCTCAGGTGTCATGAATTACAAACACAAACGAAAAGAAACAAAAAACAAAAAAAGTTTTAAATTTTTTTCTTTTTTGTGTTTTTTCATTTGTGTTTGATTCATGAACGATTCAGGGTTTTTCGAGGACCTCGTGGGGTCATGAACCCCTGTTCTCTCGAGCACCCTCAGGTGTCATGAATTACAAACACAAACGAAAAGAAACATCACGACGCGAAGCGTCGAAGAATATGTTTGTGATTCATGAAACCTGAGGGTGTTCAAAAGAAACAGGGGGATAAGATCAGGGAGTTCATAAAATCAGGGGGTTCACATAAGATCAAGGGGGTTCACATAAGATCAAGGGGGTTCATAAGATCAAGGGGGTTCATAAGATCAAGGGGGTTCATAAGATCAAGGGGGTTCATAAGATCAAGGAGGTTCATGAAATAGGGGTTTTATACCCCTCCTTGGAGTCCTGAATGGTTCAAAACATAAACAATAATCATTTGGTCTTCAACTGTGATATCATAAGGCAGCAATGAAAAACAAAACAAAATTTCAAAAAAGTTTTAAAAAATTTTTTAATGTCTTGTTTTGAAAGATTACCATTAGAGATCATTGATCTTATTTGTTCATTTCTAAGTGTCAGGGACATTATAAATTTTTTATTCCTGACATCTAAAACGTTATCAAATGCAGTCTATGGATTAAAACCCACCTGTTACCATATTTCTCAGGTAGGAGAAAGAAGTTATAAATTAGGGAACAAAATCTTTTTCAGAAGTATATTTATCGATGAAGACTTCATGCAATTAGAAAAATTTCTGAAAACTCAGAAAAGATGTTTTGAAAATGTTATAATTGCCTGTAGTTCGGACAAACAGAAAGTAATTGAAAAACTTCAAGAAAAAGAAATTTCGTCCCTGATACTTTGTGGGATAAATAGTTATGACAACATATTATTTTTAAACAATCTCAAAGTGAAAAGTATCGACATTCTGATAGATTTTGACCATAAGCTAACACAGATTGTTTTTCTATTTCCATACTGTGAAAAGCTGAAGTACGTCATCTTGAAGTGTTTGTCCCCCTGTCCAACATTCAAACTACAGGAATTTGTTTTTCAAAATCTAAACACTGACGTTTTAATTTTCTCTCAAATGTTCATTAATAACAGTATCTCAGAACAAATATTAAACAATGAAGTTAGTAAAATATTTTTCAGTAATTGTTATTTCTCAGACCCGTTTATTATGCCATATAACAAGGGACTTGAGGCGATCATCATAGATGATTTTGAGGATCTTAGATTTAATATTCCTGTTCGAACTGTTTTTATTTTCTCTTCTGTGAATATGAAAAGTTTTACCTGTCGAACAACCAATTTATACACAGGGCTTTTATTCCTCAAAAGTTCTTTCGTTGAGAAAATATTGGTTTTTCAGAGATGGAAAGTAAATATCTTTTCAAGTGAAGGTCTCTCTGTCAAAATTATGGAGTTAGGTTGTTATAATTCAATAGAAGACACTGAAAATATTTTTGACTTGAAGAAAGTCAAAGCTTGTTATTTGAACATTTTTCAGGATAGAAACATTAAAAGAACTTTTCTAATGTTAGAAGATTGCGAAATAGAAATATTATACATATTTCTATCAAATCATAACTTCTGTGAAATAGTGTTTGAGGGACCTTCTGTTGTTAAAAATGTTCTTATATTTGTTTCCGAATCAGTAGAAGTACTGATTTCGGGGGATAAACAACAGAGAATAGAAAAAATTACAGTGAGTTTTCAAAAACGCTCTAACATGAAAAGTGTGACTTTCGAAAATATAAACAAAGCAGATATAGAAGTGCTGACGGGCGATAGTATAGATTCTCAGGGTGTTCGAGAAACAGGTACTCGAGAGATACTTTTTGTGAAGTTCATATCCTGTAAAGAAATAAAAGACACAAAATACAACAATTCAGAAGTTTTCGAAATTTATGAATGATAAGTCATATATGTTATACGATTGGAAGTAACATATATGACAAAATTGATTTTTTTTCTTTTGTTTCCTGTTGTTTTTACAGTTTATCACTCACATTCACGACTTTCACATCTTCATCATTCCCAATCCTTGACTTTTCATCACCCTGCAGCTTTCATGAATACTTCACGCGTTCTCGTTAACGACTTCACCATCAAGAAGGCCCTGCTTCTTGGTGCGTTATTCATTGCGGCTTTCGTGTTTGTCCTTTCTTTGGCTCCTGTGGTCGTTTTGTGCTCATTGTTGCCTCTATCGATCGCGTCATTGTTGTTCTTCCGTTTCCCTTGGTATGTCTTGTTGTATGCCTTTCAGGTTTACGAGACACTTTGTCAATGGCCAATGATTGTCGCGGAGCAACATCGGCCAGAGGCCGTGACTGTCGCGGAGCGACATCACGTCCAAGAGACGATGATGGTACCTTGTACCAATCAACACGTCCAAAAGACGATGAAGAACCTGAGATCTTTGCTCTCCATGAGGATTACTCATTGGCAACTTTGCGTTCCTAGAAGATCGAGAAATTTTGGAATAAACGGAATCGCGGAGGAAGGAAGCCTTCTTATGTTCACCATCGATGAAGGCCAAATGAGAGTCTGGTCCAATTCGCAGCAGAAGCTCTATTTCACTTGTACAGAGGTCTACCGAAAACTGTTATTCGATGTCCCCTTAGTGAAAAGTTTAGATGTTTGCATTGATGAAGCTTATATTGATTCGATCGAAATTCCAAACTCGGTTTCCGATTTCGAAATTCGTTACGTACGTCCTTCAAAAGGGGTCTTTGACATCATCGGGAACCATGAATATCTGAACAACCTTGTGGTCGTGTCCGATGTATGGAGCAATAAATTGAAAATAAGAATCACCGGCATCATGGAAATTTCGCGGTTTTTGGTGAATTGCTGTGCTAAAGAGCTCACTGTAGAAATCTTGGATTCTGAAGAAGTGGATGAAATCGTGTTCTTATGGGACGAAAGAAGCGAATCGTTCTTTATTGAAAACAATTGCGAGTTATCGAAAATTACGTTCGCAAATTCCTGTCCTTCTTCTTCTTACATGAGAAAGGAAGCAAAAAGGATCGTTTTGAGAAGATTCGTGGACCCTGACAAACAGCTCCCGAAAGAAACGATAATTGAAACCTTCAACGAGTATGGTATTACAGTATATGAATAGACCCCGCTGAAATCCACCGAGTTTACGAATATATATAGTCGGTATTCATTCTCAGCAACAACAAACAGGAGGGCACAAAAACATCGGCGCTTTGCGCCGTGATGTTTCGCGCCCCGAAGGGGCGCGAAACAATCACAAAAAAACAAAAAAAACAAAAAAACACAAAAAAAACAAAAAAAACACAAAAAAACAAAAAAACGGAAGAAACAGGAATATACAAAACTTACAGACTTATATTCCTGTTTCTTCTGTTTTTGTGGATACTCAGAGTCTGACACATGGATACGTATCACTCGGGTTACACACAAATGTTGCCTGTTTAACAGACTTTATAATCCAAAAATCGTCAAGATACGACAGGGAATCATTTGAAATATACTCGTAAGGCATATAAAAATAACCCCTGTCACCCCATGACTCACCCCATGAGTTTTTTACAATAAAATAACCTTTTCCTGATTCTTTGAAATTGTCATCAAATCCTACAGCTGCTACAGCATGGCCTCCTATGCAAGTTTCATTTTGTGAGGGTAAACTAACAATGCCTGTTCTCGAGACATATGAACTTTCAAAACTCGGGTATACATAAAAACCAAAAGCAAATGGAAACCCACTGAGTATGGTATTTTTCATCTGTTTGATTTTATCAGCACTTGTGTAATCTTTTTCAAGGTTTAATCTCATATAAGTAATGGACCTCTGAGATTTTGCTTCTCGATAGGCTATCACAGAGGGTATTGTTTTAAAAAGCTTTATATCATATGGCCATATTGTCTCTCTACAGAGTCCGTTTTTTCTTAGAGATCTCATTGCACATCTCAGAGTAGAGCCTGAATCTATTTCGACTGTATTTTCTAAAACTCTTTGGTTATAATACATAAACAACCTCGAAGGAAAAAATATACGCGATGACTTTTCCTTTATTCTGTTCTTTACTTGTGAAAAGAAATGTAAAAATGCAGTAGCATTTGAAGTACAAGAACCAAGAACCCCCTGATCTATACTGGCTACAGCTTTTGTTTCGTTCTCATTAAAAATGGTTGTCAGGTTAAAACTTTTGACCTGTTCTTTTTCTGAAAAACCGAGTCTTGACATAAATTTCTGTTTGTCTTTGTCTTCAAATCTTATTTTCAGGTCTCTATCGTCCTTTGGACTTCTGATACAGCCATAACCTTTCTTTTCCATTTTTCGGATTTTTTGAATAAAAAAGTTTTTAGATATTTTTCAGGGTCTTGTATTTTTTTGTCTACCTACCATTCAACCATTTTATTTACAAACATCGACGCAAAGCGTCGATGATGTCATGCGACCCGAAGGGTCGCATGACAATCAAAAAATTTTTTGATTTTCGAAAAATTTTTTGATTGTAAATAAAATAATGATCGGACAACAAAATTTTGATTTTCTGAAAATTTTTTGTTTGATTGTAACGACCTCATGTCTCCTCTGTTCATCAGCATCCCGTGACCCCTCTGTTCATCAGCACTCCATGACTCCTCTGTTGCAGAGCCATAATCAATACTTTGTAGAATTATATTTCAAAAAGCAGTTAAGTTTTCGTTCTTTAGAGTTTTCATATACGATATTTTTGCTTCCCGAAAACTATTTGTTTTCAGAACCGAAAACTATTTGTTTTCAGAACCGAAAACTATTTGTTTTCAGAACCGAAAACTATTTGTTTTCAGAACCGAAAACTATTTGTTTTCAGAACCGAAAACTATTTGTTTTCAGAACAAAAAACAGGGATGAAATCGCCAGTAAAGAACGAAAACTTCCTGTATTTTTTGGTTTCAGTCTTTCAGGTTTTTTCTACGAGTTTAGGTCTTCTGTTTAGTTTTATAATCTCTATTCCTCAGAGGCTGAACAGTAAAACAAGAAAAAACATAAAAAAGGTTTGTTATAACTTTTTCGACTTCATATCCGATGTTTCAAAAGCCGTATATCACTTCACAGGTTCGATTGCACGTTTGATAAGAAACTCCTGAATGTTCCTCCGATCTGAAGAATGTAGATAAGTGAAAACACTCTGGATAGTGAAAGATTATGGTTTCTAACTTGATGTTGAACGGGTTTGCTAATACTAATGAGTGTGATATGTTCTCAGGGTTCCTTCGTCTTCTGTGAAATGAAGAAAGATTTTATAAATAGGACCTGAAATGAATGTCATGGGACCAAGAAATAGAAGTAATGTACTTCTGAAAAAGCACATTACTTCTTATACATGAGATAATTTGCTGAGATATTAAAAATGGGTAATACACGTTATAAGGTGCTATCTTATGTATCATGGTTCGTATTTCTTGCACTAAACAGTGCATTTATTTCTATTCAAGCAATAAAGCCATCTATTTCACAAGACTCTGCTAACATCATAACGATTTTTCTTGTTGTTTTAACAGTTTTTTCACTTTTAGCTTTTTTGGCCATCCTGATTCGCTACAAGGAATACGTTAGCATAGAAAATATCTTCCTTACGAAAAAGACTTAATGTCAGAAGAGCAGAGTAAGTCTAAATCTGGAGGAAAAATAAAGAATCCTGAAGGAGAGGAAGAGCAAGAAGAAGAGGAAGAGGAACAGAAAGGACAGGAAGAAGAGGGAGAAGAGGAAAAAGAGGAAGAAGAAGAGGAAGAGGAAGAAGAGGAAGAAGAAGAGGAAGAAGAAGAGGAAGAAGAAGAGGAAGAATCTGCAGGAAAGACAGGAGGAACAGGTGCTACAAAAAAGGGTAAAAAGCAAAAAGTAGAAATAACAGGTCTGAGACCTATTGTAAAGTTTTATATTTTCATCGTTGTTGCTATTGTTCTTATTCTTTTGAGTATAGCCATCTTTAATACAAACCCTGATAAGATTTTTCAGAAGGATGATTATGGTAATATCCCCACTTCAAGTATGATCATTTACCTCGCAGTTGGCTTCTTAAGTGCTATCATTTCTGTTATTTTTGCCATCTTTGGAATTTTAAATTTGATTGAACATAAGAAACATCGGCGCGAAGCGCCGTGATGTTGTGATGCACAACAATCAAAAAAAGAAACAGAAAAAACAAAAGAGGCAAAAAAAACAAAGTTAAGTTTAGAGAATCAGGGTAGATTTATTTGCGATGAGCAAATAGAAATCTCCCGAAAAAAAATCGTAAAAAGGATTCTGAAAATTAGTTTGAGAACTTCGAAAATTAGTTTGAGAATTTCGAATTGCTTGAGAACTTCGAATTGCTTGAGAAATTCGAGATTGAAAAGTCTGAGAAGCCCGAAAGGTTTGAGAAGCTCGAAAGGTTTGAGAAGGTTGAGATGTTTGAGAAGGTTGAGATGTTTGAGAAGCTCGAAAGGTTTGACAAGTTTGAAGAGAATGAGAAAATTGAGAGACCTGAGAAGTTTGAAGAGATTGAGAAAATTGAGAGACCTGAGAAGTTTGAAGAGACTGAGAAGTTTGAGAGTCCTGAAAGTCCTGGAAGTTCTGAAAGCCCTGAGAGTTCTGAGAAAAGCAAAAGGAATTGAAAAATTCCTCTTTAAAACTCAGGACTTTCTTGAATCTTATCACTTGAAAGCCCTGATCTTTCAAAAAGTCTATCAGGGAAGTCAATAAAACTCTATTAAAAGACACTTCTTGGATATGGAAGACTATCTGAGAAACGTCTTTTAATAGTCTTGTTTCTTTCAGGTCCATTATTTGCCTGAATTCTTCGAAAAACAGAGTCTTTACATGCAAAGATTTTGGACTTAAATGACCGTAAAATTTCGCATCAAAACAGAAGATATACATATTCTCGATTTCGATATTATAACAATCGAAACCTGAAAACGGGACGAATAAATGTTTGACAAAAATTTTACCAAAATTGAAAACCTGAGATTTTTGAACTCTCAGGGTTTCTAGCTTGTCTGAATTACATCGAGCACTGAATTTGTCAAAAAATAACATGACGTTCTTAAGAGAAATATTTTCAATTTGACAATTTTCATTCTTCAGAATCTGGACATAGCATTTTGTGGCTCCTGTATTCGTTATATTCAGGGACTTTAATGTTTTCGGAAGCTCAAAAACAAAAAAAGCGACCTCTGAAAATGTATTTATGTTTACTATCAAGGTATCTATATCGTAATTCGAGAATTCAAAAACGCTTTGTTTTGTGCTGTATATGTATATTTCGAGTTCCTTTATGGGTTGATTTATTGTCATTTCTACATAAGGGTCACAGGTTATTTTTTCAAATTGTGTTTGTGAAAAAATGTTTACTTTCAATGTATCGGAATTTGTGACGGATGATACAATATGAAGAACCTCTGTATCGATGTTAATTTTTGTCTCTTTCAGGGCTTTTGAAAAAAACAATACTGTTTTTACTAGTCTCTTTGCTCTCTTCAGGAGGTCGATAGTTAGAAAGCTTTTGTCATATTCAAAGAAATCGAGTGTTATTTCCTTCAACGAAGCCCTGTGTTTTCTAATGAATGAAAAAACCTGAGTTGGGTGAATGACATTAAGAAAGGCTACTTTTTTGACAGGAAAGCTAAGCCAACGAGGAATTTTCAAAATCCCCTGACTTGTCTTTTTTTCGGAAATATTTGTGGTGTTGGATAGCGAGAGAACTATCGGTTTTAGTTTCAGAGGTATAGAAACCCTGAATCTCTTACATGTACTCGAAAGAGAAATAATGTCCTTCTCAGAATCTAAAAAGCTAAGAATTATATAAAGTATCTCAGTGGGTATCTCTGCGAAGGACATGGGGAATTTAACAGTGTTTTAAATAAAGTCATAAAACACTTTTATAACTTTATTTAAAACACAATGTCGTCGAATGACGAGGAGGAAGTTATATTTTGTGAGTTTATCTCAAGACCAGAAGGAAAGCCAATTTTTAAACTTATTTTGGTTATTATAGTGATTATTATTTTATTTTTTGTTATAATCTTGATCTCTGCTAATACAGATGTCATTTGGCTAGTAATTAAAATTATATGCTTGATAATTTTTTATGTGTCTATTATTTATGTGATAATTTGGTACAAGAAGAGAAAGATCCTTCAAGGAGAGGGTATTGTTTGTGAAGAAGAAGGTCAACAAATAATAATTAACATTACAGGATCAGAGAAGCCTAAGACTGTTAAGACCGCAGTTAAAACCACTACTGCTACAAAGAAGGAAACGAAGAAGATTGGCAAGAAGGAGCAACAAAAGGAATCTGAAATTCCTCCTTCGGAAGCAGAAGTAAATTACGATGTTATTTTTTTTCAGAGTGGTCTCATATGTTATGCACTTTCAGCTATTGGCATCTTTTGCTGTCTTGATGCTTTTACTGACAAAATCGATCAGTTAACAGGTGGGGATATAGGTGTAAAATTCAATAATACAGAACAATTTTTTCAATTCCTTGAGGGGGGAAAAGATGATTTTTTTAGGAATTACAAGTCTTCCTGGGAATTATTAAAGAGAAGAACAAATTTCGACTTATCTTTGAACTTAATGTTTTTTACTATTAAAGAACTTTACTACTATGGAAATGCAAATTACCGGGACAATCTTAAACAAGTTTTTGAATCAGTAACAGGTAAAAGTTGTTTTGAAGACATAAAGGATGTCCTGTTGAACTCGATGAAGATTTTAAGAGAGGACCCAGAAAGCGTAAGAAAAGAAATAAAGGAAGTTATGAAATTTTTTCCTACACTTGTTCAGCTATTTACTGAAGGTGCTATCACGTGTGGTAATATTAATGATAGTCTATATTTACTAACCAGCTTTTTGCTCAATACATATAGTATTCATGAAATATCGAATTTTTTTGCCTCCTTGAAAAGAGGAAATGAACCTGAAATTCTTTTTGAAGTACAATTTCAAACAGAAGAAGATTTAAAGCAGAGAGGCGTTCAAGACTTTTTAGCAAATGGTGATAGTTTTGCAACTTTATACGAAAAACATAAAAGATATTTAAAGTCGGCAGATAAAGGAAGAAGATTGGCTGAAGAAGTCAAAGATGGGTATTATTATCTCTTTGGTTTTACAGCTTCCTCTTCTAGAGTTTTAGAATCAGATCTAGAAAAATCGAAAAAAGAATCTGAACAAAAATTGGAAGATTTGTATAAAAAACTAAGGTATTAGATTGCAGAGACATGAGTAAACCATTGGACGATATAATACAAGGGCTTAAAAAACGAAAATTACAAGAAGAAGCTGAAATTCTGGAAAGAAACGAAGATTTTATCCTAGAAAAATTAGGAGAACAATCAGAAGACCTGAAAGAAGCCTTAGGAAGGGGGAAAGAACAACAAATACAAGAAGCTATAAGAAAGCTCAAGGAAAAGCTTCTAATAGAAAGGATAAAAGAAAGTGTAGAATACTTTTCGAACCTGAAGGAAAGTATAACTAACGATAAAGAATTTACAGGCCTTCTTTCCAAAGATTTCGAAGGAAGTTTACAAAATAAAATCAAAGATATTCAAAAAATTGAAATAGGAATAGAAAAAGAGCAAATAGATAGTTTAGGACAACTGTTGGATTTTCTTGCTGAAAAGTTCTATGAGGAAACAACAGTCACTGAAAAAAAACGAGAGAAAAAGATATCAAACATTGATAAAATCAAATTCGAAGACTTTTCTAAGTTTCTGAAGGAAAATTCAGTGTTCTCTTTAATACAAGTTTACGAAAGTTTATTGATTCTTGCAAGAGGTCAGGAAATAATAATAAAGACTGAGAAAGGTAAATCTCCTTTAGCTCCTTATACTACAGTTCTCAAAAAACATGTATTAAAGGAAGAACCTTTTGATGAACGTTCTTTCGATATTGTTGTTAAAAGAGTAGAAGATAAATATCAAGACAAGAAGAAAAAAATAAATGGAAAGAATATTTTACCATCAGAAGTTTCCAAATATCTTAGTATTTTTCCATTGCTTTATATTCTTGACCTAGATAGCATACAAAAAATTACCAAAACCTTTGAAAACGGACTTGTCAAAAAAATAAAAGATCACATAAAAGTTGCATACGAAGCCTTACTGGAAGGGTTAGAAAACATTAAAAAAGAAATAGATGAAGATGCAGATCTTGATCAAAATTTAAAGCAAAAAATAGGTGATATGGATACTGAAAAACAAACAATTCTTCAAGAGCTACAAAAACTTGGAATTAGCATAGTTCAAAAAAATCCAAAAGCAAATGACTTGGTAACAGACCTCACAGGTGAACTTGAAAGAATCAAAAATATTTCTTTCTTCAGAAATTATTTCTTTTTTCGCGATCTTATTGACGTACTGAAGGTTCATCATCAAAAAAACGAATTAGGAAGTATGATAGAAAAACAAAAAAAAGTGGAAGATCAAATAAATGTTCAAAAAGCTAAGCTTCGAATTGAAGAAAAAAATTTCTCACTGAGGGCTTTCAATGTCTTTAGACCCGGGCATTATATTACTTTCGGTTTGGATACAAAAAAAGGAAATAACTTAGTAACTGTGAAATTCGATAATACGGGAGGTTTTATAACTAAAAAAACATTAACTAATTTTACTAAAGTCCATATAGATTCAGATTTTTTTAAAAATCAGAGTATTGTAACCCCTGAAGACTTCCTTTTTTCAACGGTAGTATATCAGAAAACTGATAAAAAACCTGAAATTAGAATCAAAGAAACAGTAAAAACAGGTGAAATTCTAAAAGAGAATTTCAATAAAGAAATCGAAATAAAATACATAGATCAAATAAGCTCCCTACTACAGGTACATGATGTAGAGATTTATTTCATTGTCGTTAGACTTTACGCTATTTACGAAAAAAATAAAGGTAACGCAGAAATCAGGGTATTTTTATCTTTTATTTTACAACTTATTCTACTCAAGACTATACTGGATAGGAGGGTCTTTATGATGGTAAACCATATGAAAGGTCTAAAAGAAATAATTCAAAGATCCAAACTAAAACAAATAACCATAAATAACCCGAAATCATATTCGATAAATAAAAAAATACAAGAACTAGTTAAACAAGATATAAAAACAGATAATATAGAATATCTTTTCAAGATAGATACTTTTTTAGAACTAAAACAGAATGCAACCCAGGAACAATACGGAAATCTTGAAGGACTTTTACCAGAAGGGAATGTTACGCTAAATAAAATTAAAAAATTCTACAAATCATTGGTATCATCCTCACAGGACTATAATAGCTCTCTTGAAAAATCATTGGACATATTATCAAAAATAGCTATTGTAATGGACGAGTTTTCATGGAGGGTCAAAAATTCAGAAATAAAAAACGAAGATGACTTTTTAAGAATTGTACTCAACTATTATCAAATGCTTAGATTGCTCAATGAGATAAATCAAATCTCCGAAATTTTCAAGTTATTTGAAGAAGGTGTTGACAAAAAAGAACAAAAATTAAAAAACCTGTTTAATAGCTTAAGCTCAATGGCGATGAAAATATGCGAAACTGCTCTAGAATGTCAGCCTTTCAATTTGTATACTCTGAGAACTACACTTGGTTTCTTCTACAAGATAAGTTTTGAAAAAGATTATGAAGCTCCTAAAACTCAAGGGGGTGATAAAACAGAACTAAATTATGAAATGATTGTTAACAATTTAAATTTTTCACATTACAGACAAGTAAGCGAGTGTTTAGGAATCCCAAAGGAAGAAGTTATTAAATACTTAGAAAGCAAGACAAATGCACAAATCAAAGATGCGACTTTAGAAATTATTGACAATATGAGTTTAGAACTTTGCAAAAATCAACAACTGGCAAGGTCATTTTACGACAATATTTCAAACATTTTAGAAAAATCTCAGGATGAAACTAATAAACCTCAAAGTCTTATAATACCAGTTGTAGATCAAAAAGGAAATAAAATTCTGAACCAACAAATAGGTACCCCTGTTCCCAGAGCTAAAAAAAGCACTTTAGGTTCTCTAAAAAACAAAACTACTGTCATAGATTTGGGGAAAGTATTACCAAACATTACTAAGAAAAGTCACGAAAAGCTGCTACAAATAACATTTACAAATAAAAGATCTTTTTCTGTAGTTCAAGGAAAAATTGAAGAAGTAGATTATGCACAAGCTGTAGTAAATGCTGCTAATGGCAGGTTAGGAGGTGGAGGAGGAATTACAGGGGCTATATTTGATAAAGCAGGTATATTAGGTCATTTGAAAAATTACTTAAAAAATAACATAATTCCTGATGGATTCGCTGTTATATCAGATGGTTTTAAGCTAAGAGAAGAAAAAGGGGTGAATTTTATTATACATGCAGTGGGACCTGATTTAAAAGAAAAAAAACAAATCAAAGAGGCTATAAGCTCTTTGAAATTTATATCTCATGCAGTAAAAAATGCTATAAGTATAGGAGTTTTGATTAATAATGATCCGAATCAAGGAGAAATTAACCAACAAGCTATTAATGACATGAAAACTATAGTAATTCCTCTTATCTCTGGAGGTATATTCTCAGGGGACCTCAGGAGCAAAGGGTATAAATTCATAATAATGTCAAATCTTGCTGCAATATTCCATGTCCTCATAAATACAAAAGAAACAGAAAATTTCCCTAATGAAGTTATCCTTATAGAGTTAGACGAACAAAAAGTGAATGAAATATTATCCTGTGTAGTAACACTTTGTAAAGTAGTCAATGAAGAAATACTTGAGATTAGATACTAAATGGAAAAAATAAGTTAAGTATAAAAAGCTTATACTTAACTTATACTGAATGACAAATTTTGAAAAAAAAATAAAAGAGATCTTTCAAGAATTGCAGAGTTACTTTGAGGGAACAAATAATTTAGAAGAATACCTGATTGATAGTATTAAAACTCAAGATTCACTAATAGAACAGTCATTTTTGTTGATATTAAACGAAGTACTGGCTGAAAGATGGCAAAAACAACAAAGAGAAGAGTTTCAGAAAAAACAAAAAGAAGAAAGTAAAATAGAAGAAGAATTAAGAAGAAAAGGCGGCACTCCAGGTGGAGGAGGTACAGGTGTTACTTCGTTACAAGGGTCACAAGAGGCATTACAGGAATTAATAAACCAAATCGGAGTACAAGAAGCAGCAGAACAGGTAGCACAGGAAGTAGCACAACAAGTAGTGAAAGATCAAGAAGTACAAGCAGCAGTAGAACAAGCAGCACAACAAGCAACACAAGGAGCAATACAAGAAGCAGAAACGCAAATTTTGCAAGAAGCAGCAAAACAGGTAGCACAAGAAGCAGTAAAAGATCTTGCAGTACAACAAATAATACAAGGAGCAGTAAAACAAATACCAGGACAATTAGAAGAAGCATCACAAGAACAAATGGTTTCAATGCAACAAGGATCACAAGTAATCCAACAAGTAGCAAATGAAGCAGTACAAGAAGCAATACAAAAAAAAATACTACAAGAACAATACCGAGGGGATGCAGTACAAGAAGTACTACGGGCAGTAGAACAAACAATACAACAAGAATCAGATCAAACAGCACAACGAGGAGCACAACGAGTATTAGAAGATCAAGCAGTAGAAGCAGCAAAACAAGTAATATTACAAGAAGCAAAACAAGAAGCACTACAAGCAGTAGAACAAGTAGTACAACAAGAAGCAGTAAAACAAGCAGCACTACATGCAGCACAACAAGCAGTACTACAAGTAGTACAAAAAAAAGCAGTAGAAGTAGCAAAAAAAGCAGTACTACAAGCAGCACAACAAGCAGTACTACAGGCAGTAAAACAAGAAGCACTACAGGTAGCACTAAAAGAAGCACTACAGGCAGCACAACAAGCAAGACAAAAAGAAGCAGTACATGAAGCAGCACTAGAAGCAATACTACAAAAAACACAAGAAGAAGCAGTACGAGAAGCACTAAAAGTAATACAGCAAAAAATACAACAACAAACAGTACTACATGCAGTACAAGGAGCAGTACAACAACAAACAATACAAAAAGAAGCAGCACGAGAAGCACTACGAGTAATGCTACAGGTAATACAACAAGTAGAAAAAAATCAAGCAGTAAAACAAGCAGCACAAGAAGCAGTACAACGAGTAGCACAAGGAGCAGCACCGCCACCACCACCGCCACAGCCGCAACCACAACCGCAACCACGACCGCCACAACCACCACAAGAACAACTGCAACCACAACTGCAACCACAACCACAACTGCAACCACAAGAACAACCGCAACCACAAGCACAACAACAACAGCAACAACAGCAACAACAACAGCAATAACCACAAGCACAACCACAACCACAACCACAAGCACAACCACCAGTACCACCACCAGCAGAATGAAAACCCTGTAACAGTCACCACAATCGATACCAAAAAAACAAAAACAAATACAAACAAGATGACAGATACAACAAAAGACATAAATAAGAGAACATCAGCAAGCATTGAAACAAAAATAGAACTAAAAAGAACACAGGAAGCAGAAATATACAAAACTACTGTCACAAACAAAAAAAATAAACATAGTAAAAATAAACAAAATAACAACCAGAAGGATTCTCTAGTCAATTCTTCAAACTCTTTGGAATCTTCAACTGTTTCTCCTAAAAATGAAAGAATAAAAACTATTCAAAAGGAAAAAAAGTTTATCCAAATCGCAAGATTAGAAACTCTTTATTGTTTAAAAGATAGTATCAGGATGGTTAATAATAACTCTGTTATATGTTACAAATCAAAAATATAAGTAACATATAACAGTGTCTTATCAATTTTATTCCTACTGATGCAATAATACACCAGCAGAGAGAGGACATTACATACAACTGGAGTTCAGAAAGGATGGATTTTACACATAACCAAGGCAGGTCTCTATTTGTCTATTTTTTGATCTAAGGGAACATGAGAGCACAGGACTGGGACGCAGAGGTTAGGGACTTATATTATAATTTATGTAACATCTTTGTCGCTAATTCAAGATCGGAACTTTCAGAGTCATAGAAACCAAGAGTGGTCGACATATCAGGGTAATCTTCAGGGTCTCTAGTCGAGAACTAATGTACACTTTTGAAGGAGTCATAGGTCACGTTTTCTGTTAAGTTGTAAGTGACCTGACACTTGAACAACTTAACAGAATATAAAAAATAACCTTGCTCACAAACCAAAATCCTCCCCGTTCCAAGACCTTAAAGATTTTGAAACTCACTATTACTCAGAGGTTCATAACTTTTTGGCCTGTAATTACAGGTCTAAAAACATATTTGTTCTATTCTATTGAGCTTATAGACTTATTATATAGAAACTATAATGAAAGACCCTGTTAACAAAAGTTTAAAATTGATTTTTTTTATTTTTTTTTCATGATTTTTTACGTTCATCCTCCACACCTCTTCAACCACACGCCTCTGTCTCGACACAAAACTCGCTGCTCATGGAAACATTCATCTTACCTCTCTCCAATCAAAGCGCAGTAAAACAAGAACTTTCAGAGTTCTTGTCTTGTGTCAGTCAATCGTCTGAAAACTCGGTGAAAATGGAGATCGAGTTCACTAACACGAATGAAGGTGACCCCATCAAAATACTCCAACTCAAAATTTCGGACATTTTGGGAAACAAGAAGATTTCGATCTCCTTCAGCTACCAAAATCTCGCTTCGAACGATTTTGACTTCAAGTGCATACTCGATTTCGATCAGGGTATCAAAGAAGTCGAAGAGATTTTCTTCAAAAACAGCGGCCCTTCGGATTACGAAGCAGTCATACAATCCAATGATGTACTGAATATTAAGAAACTCCATTGTCCAGGCAATTGGATAAGTTTCGAAGGAGATGTGTTCGTTAAGGAGTGCGAATGGGCTCCTGATAATACTATTTCTGTCTCGAGATTCAATCAAAGATGGTTGGAACAGATAGATGTTCTTAAGATATCCCCACAACTTACTGACCTTAGAGAACGGATCGAAAAGAAAACGAAGAGTATCAAGACCCACTGTGTTCTCGAGTGTCTAGAGGGAATCGTTCTGGTAAAGCTTTAAACGTCCTTACCAGTGCGTGACCCTTGACTTCCATTTTTTTAATCAGCAGTCCGTCTGCTGATGTGTGTTATTTAATTTACAAATATACTACTATAACATACAACAGCAGACTAGCCTGCTCTCTATAGCAATTTTGATTCCTCACAAAAGTCATTTTAAATCCAAAGTCTCTGTTATCACAAAGTTTTCATGATATAAACAGACCTGTAAATGGTATTTACATAACACTAATACATGTTAATTCAAGTTAAATTTTAACATATATTAGAGATCATGGAAATAAAATTGATTTTTTTTGTTTTTTTATCATATCAATATACCAACCACTATCAAACCACTATCAAACCACTTCTTCTGACAATGGACTGTCGAAACATTGTGAAGGCTCTCGAATCAAAAGCTTTTCGCTTTTCTGTGACTTCACAAAAAGAAGTCGTTGAAAACTTTCAGCGATTTCTTGAAGGAGCTCTTGAAGAGTACAAGCTGTCGGCAAAAGAAACAGGACGACCATTTGTTCTGTTTCTTGAATTCACTAACATCAACAATTCGTCTCCTGAATCCATCGCTTGCTTCGAGATTAAAAACCTTCCTCGAAACGCATTCGTCATCCTGTCTTACAATCACAAGGTCGTATATCAATTTCCTTTCTGGGTTAGGTTCATTTTTTACAAATGCCCACAGATCGAAGGGTTATTTGTAATCAATGACCCCAGTCAGGAATGTATCGGGCTCTTTGAATCACCGGCTGAGGAGATGCTGATCCGAAAGCTCTATTTCCCTTCCAATGATTTTGAGACCCGAAACGTGCGTTGCAATGATTTCTCCGAGTGTTTTATTATTGAGGACATTTAAACGAGATCGTCAGAGGTTTTAGATCCTGTTTTTTAAATCAGCAGCCTGTCTGCTGATGTGTGTTATTAAATTACACTAACAGGCTATAACACACATTGGCAGACTCTGAAGAATCAAATTACGAACAAAATTGATTTTTTTTTATTCTTCTGTTTGATGATTATACATCCTTCTCTTCCATAATACTTCTCACACTGTAGCTTTCATGCAGCAACCAACAATCTTCAAACTCGAAGTGAGTTCTCAGGCGGAAATCGCTCTTAAACTTCCACAAATTCTCGATAATATTCGCGAGCATCAAAACGGTCAACAGACTCAAGATCACGTGTCGAATCTCTTGTTCATCGAGTTCACCAACAATTCTAATGAGGATCATGCGTATTTGGAGATAAAAAATGTGCCTGCGAACACGGAGATCCTTTTCTTCTACGAGTCGAAGCTACATGATTTACCTTTTAAATGCATGTTCGACTTTTTTGGTGTCCAAAAAATCAGAGGACTCTATGTAAGAACCGCAGGCAACTATCCATGCTTAGCACTCATCGAGTCTCCAAAGGACGACATGACAATTGAGAAATTCAATTGTCAGATGAAATTCAGGACTCGAAACGTGTGGATCGAAACATACCTCTCTGGTCGTCAGTACAAAAATTCAGCCCCTCTGTTGCTCTGTTAAATAACCACTGACCGACTTTTTTAAATCAGCAGCCTGTCTGCTGATGTGTGTTATTAAATTACACTAACAGGCTATAACACACATTAGCAGATACACTGTTTTTTGTGAAAATGGTCAGAATACACTATAATGAACCTTATGACACCCAGAGTTTTTCGATGAGCTTTAATTACAAGCGCTTTTCAGGGATTTTTTAGACTCTAATTCCCCTAGGTTTCACAAACGAATGAAGTTTACAATTTATCTATTTTGTTGTCACTTTCGAACTTAGTGAGCTTTCGAACTTAGTGAGTTCTTGAATTTGATGCCATTTTTTGCCTACTAACCTGATCGTATTGGTCAATAAATAGTTTCAAACACTTCTGAGTACTCCTTGATTGTTCGCAAATATTTTGACAGTTAAAGAGGTTTAAACTTTTTGTATGGCATCGTTGTCGATAGAAAAGCATCAAAAACGACGACATACAAAAAAATTTAAAACCCTTTTGTTTTTTTGTCTCTGACTATTGATTGTGAAGTAACAGGGGGTAATATCATGAATTTGTATTATACCTAAATCTTCCGAACTTCTCGAACCTCTCGATCTCTTCGAACATCTTGTTGTCTTCGAACCTCTCGATCTTTTCAAAACTCTCGATCTCTTTGAACCTCTCGATCTCTTTGAACCTCTTGACCTTTTCAAAACTCTCGATCTTTTCAAAACTCTTGACCTCTTTGAACCTCTCGATCTCTTTGAACCTCTCGATCTCTTTGAACCTCTCGATCTTTTCGAAACTCTCGACCTCTTTGAACCTCTCGATCTTTTCGAAACTCTCGACCTCTTTGAACCTCTCGATCTCTTTGAACCTCTCGATCTCTTTGAACCTCTCGATCTCTTTGAACCTCTCGATCTCTTTGAACCTCTTGACCTCTTTGAACCTCTTGACCTCTTTGAACCTCTCGATCCTTTCGAAACTCTCGACCTCTTTGAACCTCTTGACCTCTTTGAACCTCTCGATCCTTTCGAAACTCTCGACCTCTTTGAACCTTTTGACCTCTTCTCATATCTTTCGAACTCAAACTCCTGATTAGTTCATGATTAACAGTCAAAAACAAAAAAGTCAAAAAAACCTTTTGTTTTTCTATTCTTAGCTGCTTTTCTATCGTTTTACCTCTATAGAATATACAGAAGTGATGTAATAGCCAAGAACCAAAATGATCTTCTATACACATATAAAACTCCGTAAAAATCAGGTTTGGAAATATAACCTGAGAATTTCATGTCTTATGATGTTTTTCTTGTCTAACAGGTGGTTAAAACAAAAGAATAAGCTCTGAAAAGTTAGACAAAAGCATACAGATGTGAAAATATCACAAGCCTGTGAGAAACAAACAAAAGTTTATAAAAATAAACTTTTGTTTGAATGATTTGAATGCTCTTGGAATCTTCTTCGTATCGTTTTTTCTTTAGTCTTTTTCATTCAAAAAAATTTTTCACAAAAAATTTTTTCTTGGTATAAAAGAAATTAGTTTTACTTTTTTAACTTTCGCTCCTTCAGAGGGGCTTGCAAATTATCGACTGTTGACAGTCAGGTGGACGTTATTGTCTATGTTTCTAAGTTTTTTGCCTCTCAGGGTAAGTTTTTGAGACCTATTGTTTAATTCGCACCTGTTTGGTAGTTCAATAAATCTATGTTTGATAGTATTACTTTGTACTTCCAGACAAAAAGCTTTCTGAATGGATTATCAGTTGGAGCCCCTTCTGAGTAAACAACCCTGTTTTCAATAACTACTTCGAAATCGTGAAAGTTATGAATTGTAATTTTTCGAATCTCAAGAATTTTTCGATTCCATCTACAGGCCATGATGAGGAAAAACACCTGAGAAAATTCAGATTTGTTTTCTACGAAAAAGTCTTTTATCTGTTTTCTATCACAGGGAACATAAACTGAAAGATGAAAAAAAATCTATTTCTAAGTTTTTTTCGACTTGATGGAACCTAAAAGATTCTTTTTTCTCTGAGTAAAAATATTATTGAGAAGTAACGTTTTGTCAGGGTTCAAAAGTATGGAAGACACAATTCAAGAAAAATCAGCAATTGAAGAAAAATTGAGGATTGAAGAGAAATCAGTATTGTTTATTGAAGCATTGTGATTTCCTGGAATAATAACGACAGGATAGTTTCTGATATTATAAAGGAATACCTTCAAAATTCTAATATCTTCTGAAGTCAGTGTATCTTTATGATGGAAAATACCTTCTGCTATTTACGATTACTGTAAAATTCAGGTTGAGCCATGAAAACTTAGCAACAAAGTTCTCAAAAACATGTTCATAGATTTTTTTTTCAGGTTTCTAATATCTATGTGAATGTCAAAGACATGAATGATCTAAGTCATATTTTGTATTCAAAGAACCATATGTTTTTGATCAGTTTTCGAAGTATAAGTTTTTTTAAAACTGAAAAACTTATACTTCTGCGGCTTTCTAGAACTTTCGCTTTCGTGGCTGTGAGAATCCGTATTTGCGTTTATACTGTGATGTTCGTGGTGGTGTTGAGAATCCTGTTGATCTTTTGTATCCTCCTCTTCTATAATGTGGCATATGAGCAGTAGTAGCCGTTGGTTCACTAACTTCTTCTGTCTTACTTAATTCTCTACGTAGATCTTCCAATATTTTATTCAGATCTTCCCCAGGTGCCTCTTTTCGTTTGAAAAGATCAGGCGGACTTTCTTTCTGTTCTATTACTTTAACGGAAAGCTCAAAAGGTCTATATCTATCTGGTCCTATTATTTTATTTTGGTAATTTTCTTTCATAAAAAATTTTGCATATTCTAAGTATTTTTCCATTATTTCTCTTTGAATCTTATCTTTTTGTGACTTTTCCTCAGGTTTGTTTATATGATATACTACCAAAGTGCTAATAAAAACTGTATATGATTTTTCTTTATGATAGTTATGAAACAATACAAATTTTGATAACCACAAGAAGAAAAGATCAGAAAAGGATCCTTTTTGAAAAAAAACTTTAATAGAATCAAGTGCTGCTTCTTCTTCTTCATCAGATATCGTAGGAAGTTCTTTAGAGGGGGCTTTAGAGTATTCTTTTCTTAATTGTTCTAGTAAATCTTCTACATTTTTTCCAGTAGATTTCACATTAAAAAAATTCAAATGTTCTTGTTTTGCCAATAGAAAACTCCAATAAAAATAACAAAAAAGTTTAAAAAAAATCTCTCTTGTTTGATCATTAGCCTTGTAAATAATAGCAAGCCAATTTTGATTGTCTATTGCGATATCATCATAGAAAATAACTCCTGTGCCCTTAAATAAAAACAATTCAGTGATGAATTCTAACACAGGTTTTTCTTCTTCTTTCATCTGGTCTTTTTTAAAAACAAGACCGAATGGAAAAGGAATTAAAAAGAAAGCATTATAGAAAACTTTCCCGAATACGAATAACAATATTTTCTGATGATGTTCCGCCAAAGCTCTTAAAATCAGAGAAATATTATACCACTCTCTTATTTTGGGCATTTGTGAACTTGTTGTTTTTTTCGTTTCTAGATCATTATGAGACAAAATTTCTGATCCTGACATACTATAAAGTCTGTCGATGAACATGTCTGCTAAAAGGTAGAGAAAGAAATCATAAATATTAGAAACATTTTCTTGGGAGCCCTGCTTTTCGGCCTCTTGCTTAATATAGTCAAGAAACAAATGGAAAAAAATAAAAAGAGCAATTGGATTTTCGGCCAAATGTTTATTTGTTAGAGAAGTTATATGTTTTCTCATTTTTACGTAAGGGGATTTCTTATCACCACTTTTGTTACTTTCAGTATCGTATTTTTTGAATTTTAAAAACGAGGAAATCAAATATTCTACAGTATTATCAACATTGAAAGGTTGTTCAGTATCAAAAAACTCTTCCCATAATTTTTGAGGCGAAAATTCATAATCTCCAAAACTTATTTTTAGCATATTTTCTTCAACAAAGTCTTTGACTGTCTTGTATAATACTTTATCACTAGAATTTATAAATAAGTATCGACTGGAGACATACAGTTGTTTTTTGATATTTTTTTTATCTTCTTCACTGTTTGTCTTCGATAATAGTTGTCCTTCGAGAGATTTAAAAAAAACAGAAATCAAAATCTGTACGGCTTCCTTACCTGTTTGTTCTTGTATTAATTCGGAAAGATGTCCATCGATAAACAATTTTATTTGTTCTGTTATTTGTTTCAGGATTTCACTTATATTTGTAGAAGATTTCATTATTTCTTTTATTCTGTCCAAGAAATATTGACAATCTGTTTCAAAATTGTATAATTTTTCTGAAACATCCATGGATATTTTAAACTAAAAAATCAGATGTGAACTTTTTCATAAATCAAAAAAAACAACTGAGATATCTGCAATTTTCCAATTGCAGATATCTCTTTCGAAATCATAAGCCTGTTTTAGCCCTTTTCAGGAGGTTCGAACGATACTTACTCTAGTAGTAAATATGAATAACCTGAAAATATCAGGTCCAAGAGTTGAAACTGACAATAAATTCGGGGTCTGTTTTGATTTCAATATGATTAATGTGACTTTTGTTATTGTTTTTAATGTAGTAGCAATGATTGTAATTATACTAGTAAATTTTATGTTTGATAATGTTTACCGTCTTTGAGAAGATTCAGTTTAACTTGATGAAGGCAAAGTTTGCAAAGGAATATTTTGTAATGAAGCTTCTGTCGGTTCTGAAGATCGGTTTTTGTATTTGACTTGATATTACCCCCTGTTACTAACTTTTTTTTCCTTTGTTTTGTTCATACTTTAATATCTTTAGCTTCTTCTTCCTGCTCTTCTTCCTGCTCTTTTTCCTGCTCTTTTTCCTGCTCTTCTTCTTGTTCTTCTTCTTATTCTTCATCTTCTTTGGTTTCTTCCTTGACTCCTTTTTGCTGTTGTTTTTCCCCTTCTGTCTTTTGCGATTTAACTTCTTGTTTTGTTTCTTTTCCAACATCTGAGGTTTCTTTACTTTCAGGAATGAGGAATTCTTTAGAATAGGAATTCAATAGGTCTTGTATTTTTACGGTAAAGCTACTTTCTTTAGCATCTTTCAACTTAAAAAAAGCAATGTCTTGAATTGGGTTTTTTATTTCAATAAAGAAATCTTCTGGAGGTTTGATATAACCAGCTTCCAAAAGACGATAAATTAAAATAGCCTTTGCTTTTTTCAGTTCGTTTTGCAAAGTTTCCTTTTCAATAGTTTCAGTCGATGTCTTCGAAACGACAGAAGAGCTAAGACTCGGAGTCTGTTGCTTCTCAGGTTGTGTTTTCCCCTGAATTTTTTTACTTTCCTCTGACCTCTGTTCTTGTCCGATTGCCTCTCGTTTTTGCCTTTTTTGTTTTTCTTGACTTTCCTTTTGTTTTTGTGTTTCCTCTTCTACTTCACTTTTCTGTTCTTCTTGAATTTCCTCTCCTTTTTCTTGCTTTTCTTGTTCAATTTTCTTTTTTTCTTCCTCTTCTTTTTGCTCTTCTTCTTGGATTTTCTTTTCTTCTTCCTCCTGTTCTTGTCCGATTGCCTGTCGTTTTTGACTTTTTTGTTTTTCTTGACTTTTCTTTTGTTTTTGTGTTTCCTCTTCTACTTCACTTTTCTGTTCTTCTTGAATTTCCTCTCCTTTTTCTTGCTCTTCTTCTTCTTCAATTTTCTTTTTTTCTTCCTCTTCTTTTTGCTCTTCTTCTTGGATTTTCTTTTCTTCTTCCTCCTGTTCTTTTCCACTTTCCTGTGTCTTTTTTCCCCTCTTTCCAGTACCTGATATAATGACCTTTTGAAGTGTTTTTGTCTTCTGTTTTCTCTTAGAAGGCTTTCTTATTGTTATTTTATGCTTACCTGATAAATAGTACCTGAAAAAGTAAATGAAAACCACGTAGAAAAATAGTAAAAGCGCCACTTTAATTATTATTAACATTGTACTTTCTGTCGAGACACCTGAAAAAGATACTATCAGGGCTATAATTAAAATCAAAAAAATCAAAAAAATCAAAATCTTTACTACTCTGTTTCTGTCTAGTTTTTGTCCTTTCATGTATTATGAAATACAGTACAGACTTAGTATACAGTCCTTTTTGAAAAAACCCTTAAATAGAAAATTTGTTCACTGTTGAATATTATTAAATTAAACTAGCAGACTATAAGACACATTAACAGAGTACTGCTCTTTGAGACGATTTGAAGTGATCTTTGTTGTATGAAACCGCCTTAATTTTATATCATACACCGTTTTGTGTCCTATTTACAATTGTACAATATAATATGATTTTCGTCTATGCTTCATGTCTTCTGTAGCTTTCGTGATTATCGTTTTCACGACATTGGCCTTTGGCTGTGACTGTTGGTCGGCAGTCGGCAGTCGGCGCGAAGCGCCTCCTGTTGCAAAGCATGTTGCGAAGCAACGTGGTTTGTAACAAGCTTCGCGCCGACCTACGTCCCGGCCGAAGGCCGATGACTGTTGAGCGCCCCCCTTCGGGGGGCGCTCAACATCACGTCCAAGAGACGATGATGACACTCCCTGTACCATCATCAGAACCAAAGGTCCATGACTACTGTGAAGATATTAGAATCCCATGAGATAAACATTTTCAGAAGATCTTATTTCACATACTTCTGTAAAACAATCAAGATAGAGATTTTATTTCTTTCTGACTTTTTATACCCAGATCGTGTGAAAAGCTATATATAAAAGTCTCTGAAGATTATATAAGTATTAACGTTTCTGATGGGAATCATTAACAAACTTGTTATTGAAAATTCATTTTAACCAAATTGAGCCTCCTGTATTCATTTCTGCAAAAAAAGATCAGAAAATTATATTTGTTCGGATCAAAAATAAACCTGATTGATGAGAGTTTCACAGACGAAACATCAAAAATAGGTATAAAATCACCTTCAGAAACATTAAGATAGACATTGTTGTTCTAAAACTTTTCAGAGATTGGATCTTTATAAACACAGAACAATATTCCAATTACAATATAGACAGTTTTCTGATTGTCATAGGAAACAATATCGAGAAAGTAACATACTTGATAACATACAGTTTTTTGATGAATTCATTGAAAACAATAAAATAAAAGTCGTTTCCGAAAGACAACAAAATGAAGAACCCCACTATGAAAAAGAATATACCCTGAGTCTCAAAAATGAAAACGATAACAGATATTTCTGTTTAGACATTTAGAGAAGGAAAATGTTGGTTTTCAGCATTTGAACTTGACATGTATTATAATGAAAAAATAAAAGCTTATAAAAATAATACATGTCAATATGAATCTTAGTCTAGAGATCTCGAAATCTGAAAGAACAGCTTATATAGTCCTGATTATAGTCGCAGCTGTTTTCATTCTTATTTCTGTTATAATGTTTTATTTCGAAAGTTCGATTCTGAAGGTCTTAAACAACCTAATCTACCAGATTCTTTTTGGTGTTTTTTCTATATCAGGTTTGATTTTGGCCTTAATCCCTACACTGATTGTTCTATTCAGATTGAAATCTACTAAAGGGGAGAAATCCAAAGATGAGTAAGTTTTATAAACTTTGAGTTAAGTAGTTTTTGGAACTACTTAACTCAATTTATGTTCTTGGTATATCAGATTTTGTCCTTCATCTTAGTCATCATCGTCTTCATGATCCTGTGAAATATTTCTTACTCTTCTTCTTGGTCTTTTTATTTGTCTAACCGAAGGAATGTCTTTTTCTTGTTTTTCTTGTGGTTCTTGCTTTTCATATTTCTCCTGTTTTTCGTATTTCTCCTGTTTTTCATATTTTTCTTGTTTGTCGTGTTTTTCCTGTTTGTCTTGTTTTTCAGGTTTGCTCTGTTTTTCTTGTTTCTCTTCAATGTCTTTCTTCTTACTCTCTTTTCTTTCTATTTCGAAGTCTTCTTTTCGTCCTTGTTCTATTTTGTCCTTTTTCTCAACCCTGTCTTTTCGTTCGTCTTTGTCTTTTCGTTCGTCTTTGTCTTTTCTTTCATATCTGTCTTTTCGTTCATCTTCATGTGAAATGAGTCTTTCTACAGAAACTCCTGTGTTTTTATGTTGCTCTTGTTCTTTTTCTGTCTCCTGCTCTTCACAGGATTTTTCCCGTTCTTCCTGTTTTTGATCTTCAACTTGATCTTCAAGTTTTCGATCTTTGGCTCGGTCTTTGTTTTTTTGATCTTTTTCAGGTTCTCGATCTTTTTCAGGTTCGTGATCTTCTTCGGGTTCTTGGTTTTTTTCAGGTTCGCGATCTTTTTCAGGTTCTTGATCTTCTTCAGGTTCGTGATCTTCATGCTCTGATGAATCTTCCTCACTTTCCGAGTCTTCTTTGCTTTCCTGAGTTTTTATTGCGCGCTTATGAATTGTATGATGATTTCTACTTTGTTCTTTTGTAGATTTGTCTGAACTCTTGACTTTTTTCATGTTTTTTTCTCCTTTTCGTCTCAAGGTCATATAAAGAACTATAAATGCCATTAAGAACAAAAAACATGTTAAAACTAGTAACATGTTTCTAGACACTATCAGGTAGTTCTTGGTATAATACTGAAGTTCGCAATTGTAATCAGAAGTTTTGTTGAGATTATGACAATAGATATTCAATATGACCTCCTGTGTTTCGAATGGGATATAAAATCTATCTGGTTTAAATTTTTCAACTTGTTGAATAACCGAAATGAAATCTTGAAGGTTAAACAGCTTCATAGTTATTGTTTAGCCTGTGATTTTCTGATAAGAAAATTTTCTTAAAAAAATTCATTCTCTATCCTGGATTCCTATTGTCATAATCTCATCTTCTAAGATATCCACCATTGCATGAACTATAAGAAGAAACTCTTTACTTTCATATTCTAAGTTTTTAACTCCCTCTCTGAGACATTTGAAACTACAATAACAACCTAACCACCCACCTGATGGCATGGGGATTCTCAGGCTATGTACTCTTCTTCTGATTCTCAGATGACAGTTATTACAAAAACCAGAAAACCAATCTTTTATTTGGTCTGTATCATCTTCGTAGTCATATACATAGCTATCAAACATCCTTAGGCTTTCTAACTCTGTTGGATTATCAGGTCCAAACCAACGAAATAAGTTCTCATCGTAATATAGTTCTTCAAACAGTTTTTTATTGAAGACAGTCGTGAAAACATCGTCTTCTTTGTACCCATATTCAAGTTTCTCTTTGATGTATTTTTTTGCCTTTTTTTCATCTTCAAATTCTATTCCAAGTTGCTTCAGTTTGTTTATTATATCACCTGCATCAAGAGGTTCTTCAAACTTTAGATTATGTTTGTACTCCTGAATCTCAGGGGGGTTCTTTAATCCAAAGTCCCTAACCCAAGAAGGAAACTCTGCAAATGGGCTCACCTCTTCAAAAAGAAACCATAAAAAGTTTTCCATAAAAACATTTTTCTTCTCCTGTGAGAATTCAATGAGCGATTTTAGAGTTTCAGGTTTTTGATATCCAAAGACCTGAAAGGCTTTCTTTGCTGCTAAAACTTCTTCCTCTGTTTGATTTATTTCTATCAGTTCATAAATAACAAAAGTAAATGAAGCATAATCAAAACTTTTTGAAATGAATTTTAGATTATCCATACTCAGGGTATTATCTAAAAATGCACTCGTTAAGTTACTTATGTTATTGATCTCTTCGTCAAGATAGCGTAGTTTCATAAGATAGTGAAGAATATCACTCCGACCTGTTTTTCTGCATGCAGTCACAAGTGAATTAAAATACCTGAAATCTCCGGAATTGGAAGGAATATCCTGTACTCTTTCTTTGAAGTCTTTCAAGGAAATATTACTTCTAATGAGCTCTTTAATCTCGTGAACTTCCATAGGTTTTTTGAATAACATTAAATACGAAACAATAAAAAAATCAAATTACTCAACATAGGGTCACAGACCATGAGCAAATATATAAAAACTATCATATTTCTTTCGTTATACTATTCAAGACCCCGCGAGGTCCTCAAAAACCCCTGAATGGTTCACGAAACACAAACACAAACATCGGCGCAAAGCGCCGTGACTGTTGAGCGCCCCTTTGGGGCGCTCAACATCACGACGCAAAGCGTCGATGATCGTAGCGAAGCTACGTCCCGGCCCGAAGGCCGATGATGTTGTGCGACCCGAAGGGTCGCACAACAATCAAAAAGAAACGAAAACAAAAAAATTTCAAAAAATTTTTTGATTGTTGCGATACGCAACATCACGGCGCTTCGCGCCGATGTTTCTTTTTGTGTTTTTGCATGTGTTTGTGTTTCACGAGGTCCTGAGGGTCCTTGAGGGATCAGGGTTCACCAAAATCACGAACCCCTGAAATCCCTAAGTATTTAGTCATTCGCAAACATAAAGAATAAAACAAAGAAATATGAAAAAAATATAATTAAATATGATATATGTTAGCATAGTAACCTGTCTCTTACAGAAGACTAAATAAAATATTTAATGGCTTCAATTGAGTCCTGTCTTCTCACAAGGAGAAGACTTTAAAAAAATCACGTACGCCGACGATGTCGAAAAAAGACAGGACTCAAATTAGGATCGTTAGACTTTCACAATGAGTCCTTCTTCCTCGATGCTCTTGATTTCAGAACCGTTGAGCCACAAACTGATCGGTACCATTAAATCCCGAGGTGTTCCGCGAATGATCATTTTACCACATTTAACCCCCTGAAAATTCACAGAGACTCTTCTTCCATCGAGTTGACCTTTCACGTTGATTTTCAATTCGATGACGTCGAAAGTGATATTAGCGTTGCAATTCAAGGACATCGTAGTTCCGGAATCCATCTCAATTGTGAAATGTTCCACTTTCATATCTGCAAAAGTATCGTTCCCGTCGGATATGTTTATTGTCACGGATTCTCGAATAATTGCGAAACTCCATGTTTCAGAGTTCACGTCAGAAATGATCATATCGAATGTTTGGGATTTCATTGTCAAAACAAACGATCTCACATAGAAATCATGAATACCGAATCTTGGATTGATCTGTGTTTCTTCCGTGCTCAATGAAAGAGTTCCTATTCTCGATGGCGTGCAAGCGTAAGAGAACAATGAGATATCAATACAGTTCGTTATCGTGACTCTTTTAATGCTGGCACTGGGAAAACAGAACTTTCTGTTCTCATACTTGATGTCCGAGAAGGTTACTTCATCCAGGTACAGTGGTTTGTCTTTTACGCCTTTCAATGTCAGAGTATAGTTATCATAAAACCAAACATCATGGAAAGTGATGTTTCTTACGCTACTTCCGATTATCAGGTCTTCTGATAATGAACATGGAAGGAACCCACAATGAGAAAAACACAGAACTCTGAAGTGATTTACTCCAACGAGTTCAGAAATAGTGCGACAGCAAACACTGAAGCCCGTCAAAGAGAGTAGTTTGCATTTCAGTCCAACGACATCAAATTCAAAGTTAGCAGTAGTCCAAATACGTTTGTAGTTCATCAAGTAAAGACATCTGAAACGGTTTCTAGGAGCTCTCATTATAAACTTGTCTCTATCATCGCAAAGAACTTGAACAGTTTCTTTGATTTTGATCTCTGAGAGATCAATGGTTGCTTCACTGCTTCCGAAATCATACTCAGTCGGAAATCTGTTAATGAACAGATTCTTCATCGTTTTTCCTTCGAGGCACTGAATGAGGTTTTCCAGGTTCGAAAGGTTTGAGACCTCGATAGAGACTTGCTCGAAGCGTTCAACCTGTTCGTTCCTCATGATTGATTTGATTCGGTCGTAGTCGATTACGATCTGAGAGTGCTTGTAGATCTTGGCTTCTTCTTCGATGTCAGGAAGCGTGAACTTTAAGACGATCTCACGAGGGCGGACAAAACGGAGTATCGAAAAGTTCGTGTATTTCACGGAAACGGAAGGAATGGGATTCATGAAGAAAATCCTGCTTGTGAGGAGCGTTTTGTTGGTGGACAAAAAGCGCACGATGGATTGAAGATCGCCTTGCTCGTGAAGAAATTGCAGGATTTTCAGAATGATCTCGTTCGGAAGGAGCTGAATGAAGTTCATGGGAAATGATAGCAAAGGTTGAGAATGCAGCGAAGATGGAAAGCGTGAGAGTAGCAGATGTCGCAGGTGTGTAGAAGTTTGCAGAAAATACGAAAAAGATGAGTTCACTGAAATTTCAAAGAAAGAAAATAAAAAATTCAATTTTAGTCATGTCTCAAAAACCTTGGATAACCAACTCTACTTCGATATTTTTGAAAGTTTCGAATCATCCAAAAGTTCTAAAACTAAAGAATCTAAACCCTGTTTAGATTCTTTAGTTTTTGTTTTCTCAGTGTATTTACATACCACCTGTTTTTCGATCATAAAAATCTCTTTAGTTAATGATTATTCAAGCCTTCAGCTCATATAAACATTACAGGACCTATATAACTCACAAACTGACTGATTTTGTGTTTTGATATTTACTATTTACTTATGTTTAGTGCGAGGTATCACTAAGTGTTATTATCCTGTAAAAACGCAAACATACTTTAACAGTTAATCTTAAACCCTGTAATCAAATTTAGTTCTCAGGTTCAAAAAAACCCTGTTGTTATTGAACTCTATGTTGTTTCTAATAATTTTGTTATGATTTGAATCCCTGAAGTTTGATCACTAATCCCTCATATTTTCCTTTGAGTACGAACAGAGCCTGTTTAATAATCTTGTTTATTTCGTAGCCCTCATTAATTTCAAAATAAAGTTCAAATAACTGTTTATCGAGCTCCTTGAATGTCACGATAGTAACAGGAGAAAATTTTATATTTTCCTTTCCTGTTCCTTTCTTCAAAGTTATTATCGCTTCTATTTTTCGCCCAGGTACAAGGTATGTTAATAATATATCTTTTTTTACTTTCACGGTTCCATTTGGTGAAATAATATAATCACTGTATATGGGACATGGAAAAAATTCTTTTTTACTGCATTCAACTTTCAGGTAGAGTTTTTCGTTATAATCTTCTGTAAACACAGGAACAAGAGAAATTCTATGCTCAAGAAGCTCATCAATGAGTGTTGATTCATTTACAGCAAATATAACTTTGTCAATTGCTACTGTTTCTATTCCAGAAAGCAAGATTCTTCTAAGATTATTGACTAATTGTAACGGATTTATTTCTCTTGGGTCTGTAAAAACTTCTAGTCTTAGTTTGAGACTTACGTCCGTTTGTTCTAGTTTTCGGACTCTGAGCATTTTGTTTTTCTATAAAAACATGAAGCCAAATGTCTAATTTCTTTTATGACAATTTCTCAGACCACTTTTTGTTATGTACAAACTATAAGAGAAAAATTGAAATCAATCCTCTAGGGGCATTTCCCGGACTTCCGTACAACAATGTATCGAGACTTGTAGTTGACAAAAAAATTCAAATGATCTCGAATTTTAATCCGCTCGATAGATTTTGTGTAGAGTCCTGTTATCTCAGACCTCAAGGGATCCGATTTAGAATAAAACAGGTTGGTGAAACTCCACTCCTGATTTATTCTTTTGATAGAGATATTGATTTTAGCTTAGTGAAAAATTTTTATTCATATATTCAGGTCTTCAATTGGTTTTCATCTCTAAGAGTAGTTCTTTTGGATTCAAATCAGAATGTCATCTCTGTATTTCAAAATACAAACATTCCTCTTTTCAGAAAAGTTTTGAAAGTTGACTTTACAAGGACAGATAATAACCCTCTGACAAATGTGAGATTTCTAAAAGTCGAAGTTATTGCAAATTGTAAAATGATGCTTGATATATTCTTCATAGGAGCAAGTTATAGAAATGTGTTTTACGATAACTTCACATTTTTACAATCTTTAGCGAACGGATTCTTAAATACGATAGAGATAACGGACAACTCAAGTTCTTCAAACAACAGGACACTTTCTTTAACAAACACAGGTTCATTAGTCATTTTTTTGAATTCCGATCCTTATAACTCAATAAGTGATTCACCTGCGGGTCTAATGTTTTATGTAACGATTTTAGCCTCTGTTCTTTACAAAAATGTAAATATCGCACCAGGAAATCATACACTTAGTGTCCCACTGTTTATTAGAACAATGACTGGAGTTTCTTTTTCTATAATATCCGATGATGGTTCTGGAAATGTATTAGGTTCATCAAACATAACATCAATTGGATTTTCTTTTATTACGATTCCATTCAGTAATTCAACTGTTATAACCAATCTCAGGCTCATTATACAAAACAACAATAACGTAAACACAAACTCTGTTATTTTTCAGGCAAATCCCACCTTTCCGACCTTCTTGATTAATCCAAACACCCTGAGTTTAGGATCAATAGAAGGATTAATATTCTTTGTCTATTTGTCATAAAGACTGTTTTTTATGAAACATCGTTTCATAAAAAACTCGTAGACTAAAAAAATTCTATCAATGACAGAGAGTAAAAAAAGCAAGACAAAACCAAAACCTTCTGATTTAAAGTTTTCATGTGAACAGGGCAAATATAATACCGTTTTAGCATACAAGGTCTCTACAGAACATATAAAGTACAAACCTAAAACTTTTAAGATTCCGTCTTCTAAGTTTTCGAATATCAATGAAGCTGTAAAGAAACTAAAAGAAAGAAGAGGAGGTTTCATCCTGAAACTAGAACCAGGAGTTCATATTATAACAAAAGACATTATTGAAAAAGTAGATGATTTATATATAGTAGGAGATCATTGCCCCTTTGCAGGTATGGGTTACTTTCCAGGAATTAATGATCAAGACCTCTTGACTTTGAAGAACCTTGGTCCCCTTGGTCAAGGGCCATTTACTCTAACAGCTTCAGGAAATAAAATAATCGTGAAGGGAGTAAAAAACCCTGATTTCTCTTTCTTCAACTCTGAAAGACGTTCTGCAACTTTTGTAGGTAAAGATGGAGCACTAAAGCAAGTGCTTATAACAGGTGCTGATAAAAACGATATCTTTTTTGATCAAGCAATAGGAACAAGTGTATTAGGTCCCGGAGAAGGCTTCTTCATAAACCCAAATGTTGTTTTAAAAGTCCAAACAAACAATCAGCATATTTTACCAAAAAACAATCTTCATATTTGTGGTTTGGTTATTAATGCCCCCCTGTTTACTCTCGGGTCTATGGGAGGATATTTAAATATGACCAACTGTGTTATCACAAAAGAAAGTTTTTTGAATCTTAAAGGCACGTACAGAATCAGAGGACCTAATGTATTTGCAGGTAACGTGTATATCACAGGTGGTAGCTTAGGAAACTGTGAAAACTTCTTTATTGTTGGTCATGGGGGTCATTTAGAAGCTGACAATGCTGCGAATAGTGTTTGGAGTCACGGATTTTTTATTTCAAACTCTGTTGGTGCAAGAGTTACAAATGGCTCAAGTATAACGCTTTCAAAGAATCATTTTGTGAATAACTGTATCGGTATCTTTGCGAGTTTTGGAAGTACTGCAACAATTTATGGTTCTGTGTTCTTATCAAACAAATTTGGCGTTATCAGTTATTACAATTCGACTATAACGAACGCGACAAATAATACCCTGAGAGGTGCAAATCCTCCCCCGATCTTCAAGAACAACGTTTATGCCATGACAGCAGGAAATGGAAGTTATATCGTCATTCCAAAAGCAGCTTTCATTCAAAATGCAAACCATGCGATTATTGAAAACAAAGTTTTTACGTTGCCAAACATTCAGGTTGGAGTTCATGTGGGTTCTTCAATGATCGTAGATACAGTGAATCCATTTGATATCATGCCTGCTGATGTGAAATGCATAAATGGAGGTGACACAAACAGTTCTCACGTTACTACATCATTCAATGGAGTAACAGGAATACATGGAATAGCAACTAAAGAAGTTGTAGAAAACAGAATAATTCCTGACAATATTATCAGCCAGTTTATAGGTGGCTCTTCTAATAGTTCATCTATTTCATGTGGTGCTCAGGGTCTTAGTTGTGTTGTAGGGAACCCTGATAATAGAACAAATCATGTGAAACTTTTAGAATCAACAGGTAACGTTGTGAATTACGACAGAAACGGATATGTTCCGTAAATCTACAAAGTCATATTTTCTGGTCTACGAACAGAAAATATGACTTTATGTTTTGATGTGAATGTTATTTAAGAGAACGAAATTAATAGATGAGTTTTCTAATAAAGAAAAGTACAAAGTCTTCGCCAAAGACATCAAAATTTGTTTTTTCTCATGTTTTTTTGGACTACATACAGACTCTGACTTTGATTTTATTTCAGATGGTCAATTCTTCGAGACTCTTAAATACGACTGAGACTTGTTTTTGTAACGTTGACCCGCATGTCTTAGAATCATCAGAGTTGCGGTATTCAACAGAACCTTTTTCATAATAAGGTACCCTGTAATTCTTGGACTTTTTACGTTTTCTTAATACTTCGGCTAAATTAGATTTCTTAGGCTGCGTCCTTTGTGTAGGTACAGGGGTTGATACGAAATTTTCAGGTTCTTCATTTATTTCTAGACCTCTGAGTTCTTTTTCCTGTTCCGAATCAGACCCTGTCTCCGATTTAGCTTCAAGTTTTTTGATATATTCTATTAACTCGTATATCTTCTGATCCTTTTGTCTGACCTCTTCAAATAAGATTTTTATTTTCTGTTCCATTTCAATAAGCACTTCACTTATAAAATTTCTTTCATCTCTTGTTATGTATTTCTTCTCAGAGGTAGGAAGACTTAACATAATTACAATACTTTCGACATCTGTTTGTAACTTTTCTAAACGTTCTTGTTCTAATGTTTTTGCTTTTGTTTTTGAACTTGTTTGATCTTTGAAATACAGGCTGTTGTACATTTATGAGAAAAGGTTTTTGATAAAAATAATTTTCTTTTTCTCTTTTTCAAAAATTTTAAACTCAAATATGAAACGAACTTACACTTCATTTGAGCCCTCGATGTCTTTTTCAATGTTTGGTCAGCAGTCAAACAAAAAGAAATTAGAGATCCTTTCAGATTTAATTACCAATGAAATCCTAGTTGAAGAAAACCTTGTAGAAAATCATAAAAACTTTACGATTTATAACAGTGGACCTTTTGATTCTGTGCTTCATGATTCCACTCAGCGTTATTTTATGTCTAGTACTATTGAAAACAGCGATGATAATGAACTTTTGGAATCTGAAAGATTCGAAGCTCATCAAAGATTCGAGACTCATCAAGGATTCGAGACTCATCAAGGATTCGAGACTCATCAAGGATTCGAGACTCATCAAGGATTCGAGGCTCATCAAAGATTCGATTTCCCTGAAAAAATACCAAATCTCAAAGAGACTTTACGTTCTATGGATATAGTCATGTTAAAATCAGTGTTTAGAAAGATTTGGAATCCTAAAACTATCGCAGAATTTTGTAGAAAATACAATATCCCTGATAGTACTATGTGTCAGTGGTTACGTTTCAAAAGAAGAAGATCACCTTATATCGAGACATGCGTTAGAGACGAAATAGAAATCTGGGTAGAAGAAAAGTTTGAAAAATCTTTTGATTTTTTCGATCCACCTGTGTCGCGTGAAGAAAATAACCAAAACAATGATCCAAACAAACAAACTATGACAAGCGCACAAAAGATTTATAACTACTTCATGAATCTCATTAAAGGTTCTGCGGAACAGGAAACCAAAATGAAAACTCTTGGAGTCGAATTTGAAAACCCTTCAGACATAACTAAGATGAAAATATCAACAAGGAAGGAGAAAATAAAGATCGCTGTTTTTCTTGAATTCACCGAAGTTTTCGAGGACGTAATTGACAGAATCGAATGCATGATTTCGACGTTTTTGTTTTTCGAAATTCATGTATTTCTTTTCCTTCCTCACAGGTCCAGAATCAGACCTGAATATTTAAACAAATTTTGGCTCGATGTTCTCAGAGAGGTGAGATTTAGAAGAAATCCTTCTTTATTCGTCATGTTGGCGCATATAAGTAATCTTTCATTAATACTAAATCCTGAGATTTCATTTTTCGTATTTTCAAGAAAACAAACTGTTTTTGAAGACCTGAAAATATGGTTAGATTTCTATAGCATGAGAAAAAGAGATTTTTTCGTATTCCCAGACCCTGTAGAAACGATAAAAGCCATCCGGGAAAAAATGTTGTCTCTATCAGGCTTCATCTTCCCGAGTAATAACAATATCAAGTGATTTTTTTTCATATCGATTGTCAAAAAAACTAAAATGACAGACAAAACAGATTTGAGTATCCTCTGTAAGAGATACATCGAGACAGCCTTTGAAAATGGAAAAATAAATTTTTCAGGAATCAATCAAGAATTTTATGAACACAGAGGGGTTTTATTCCCCAGAAGTTTTATGGATTTTATTGATTTTTTCAAAGTCATGTTTAATACAGATTTCTTCTGTATCGTATACAAACATAAAGAGATCTATCAGGAGATTTTATCTCTTCAATCTCTCTTCTGTAACTTAGTTGAAATGCTTGGTTCTATAAGATCTGTAATGCTTCTTAACCGTCAGAACTTAATAACAGTTTACATGATTTCAAATAATGAAGCAATCGATGAAAAAAGACTCAATGAACTCAGAAGCTTTATAGAACAGATAACCTCTAAAGAAGAGATTGAAAGACAGTGTATGTTTTTTAGAATGCATCAGCTTGCGTCTGTTTCACTTGGGCAAATATCAAGCTACTTATACGAAAACCTGACCAAAAACCTGAACAAAAACCTAAAACTGAACCAATACGAAGAAATTAATATAGACGAATTTCTTCTTAGCATAATCACATTGAAAGAATACTTCATTAAACAAGAAACGCTCTGGAAGAAATACACAAAAGCAATAGAAATACTTAATGAAATTTCTCTTCTGTTTGAAAACAAAACCCCCGAAACGAAATCATGAAAATCGAATTTTTGTAATGTCTGAAACAGACATTACAAAATTTACTTTTTCGAAATATAGAACAGGGGGAAATATAAAACGACCGAAATTCTCATATCATTCGGTAACTGTTTGCATGAGGTCAATAATAAAATCGGCTTCTCAGGGTATCTATTATCAAAGTACTTTCTGATCTTTTCAGCCTCTTCATGAAAGCTATCAGAGGCCTTCTTCATTGAAAGTCTCACTCTAACAAACAGAACCTGATCTATATTGAAACTGTTCAATCTTTGAGAAAGCTCATCAATACTTTTGAAAAGCAAAGACCCTGTTCTGATCCAATTCCCTATACAGGATACTTTTGTTTGTAGATTATTAATCATCATTGTTTTTACCGTCTTTCTCCCTGTATAGCTTTGACTGATACCTTCAGTATCGCCAAGGAACCATTCTGGAATAACAGAGTATTCTTCACCTTCAAAAATCTCATTTGGGACGCTACCAAATATTTTTTCGATTACATCAACAGTTTTTTGATATTGTTTTTCTAAATTCTCCAATTGTATAGTAAGAAAGCCCAACTGATTAATACTCGCACCCAAAAATTGGGACTTTTTAATGAGCAGATTCCATAAATCCTCTGTTTTCTCAGAGGTTTTCCATGATGTTCCCTCCAAGACTCTACTGTATACAGGGTAGTTAAAAAGATGATTCTTAACGATTGCATATGAGCTTGTTCCAATCTCTCTCGGAAAAATAAAATTAGAAAGAGACCCCAACTCAAAATGTCTTTGGCCATCATTGGCTGTATTTTCGTAGTCAGAGAATTCAAATAACAGGATCACATTCATGTTTTTATCTTCAAGTTCGTCGACTGTTTCTATATAGACAATTGGGAAGTTCCCTAATGGTATATTAATCTCGGGTATATAACCTGTTGCATAAGTCTCTAACAAATAGTTCTTAATGAACTGTTTTGATTTCTCACCCTTTTCTGTTTTTTTTACGAAGACATTTAAACGATAAAGATCTTCAGTGTCTACTCCCATGCTTCTTCCCATCTGAAAGCCTCTTGAGATCGCAAAAAAAGCTTCTTCGACAGGTTCAGAAGGTATTGTTCCTTTGTAATCCCAACCTGCACTTAAAACAAACACGAAAGTATCAAAACTCATGATATTATTTATAGAAGTCACCCCACTGTTTCCAAGGTAAAACTCAATTCTACTCTCAATCATCTTGTTTTTGTGCTATTTTTATGTCTTGAAGTTTGTTGTTTAAACAGTTATAGTTTATTAAAAAAATGTCCGAATTCGATAAGAATATAAAGAAATTTTTTAAATTTCTGAAGAAAGTTACAAAAGAGTGTCTTAACTTCAGGATTCTCAGCGATCTTAAAGATTTCATCTCTGTATACGAGAGAGGGAAGGAAAAAGAAGTCCTGAAACTTTTCAAAGAGCTTTTTGAAACTTACAGGGATGACATAGAAAAAAACTCTGACAATTGGCTGAAGAGCAACGAAATAGAAGTAAGTATCAACAACAGAACGGCAAAAATTCATCTCTCAAAAATTTATAAAATCTGTATCGATACGAAAAACAATTATGAAAGCAAACTTAGCGACATTATGAAGGAGATGAAAGAAATAAAGGAACAATATAAACAGCTTTTGTATCCTACAATTTTCATGTTTCATTGTTATAGAATATTCTCTTCCATATTCCCTGAGAATCAGAAAGTGAAAGAAGTAGCTCAAAATCTTGAAAGTGTCATTCTCAGTCCAGCTGCTCCTTCTACAAGCACAAGCACTGCAAGTAATCCTCTCGCAAATATGCAATTGACACAGGTAATCCCGAAAATTATGAATAGCGAAGCAACAAGAAACTTGCTAATGAACATTGTAAACAAGGTGGACATAAATGAATGTAATGACGTTTCTTCTCTTATGGATCAGATATTGAAGACAACATCAGACCCTGAGCTTCTTTCAAATTTCGATTCTTTGTTTAAAACGATGTTCAGTACAATACAGGATGCGAGTTCGAGTAATGCAAATCAGGCCAACATGAATCAAAACAATACAAACCAGGCAAAAAATCAATAAACAGTCTTTCCAGTTTTTTGTGTTCTGTATGAATGATTAACAGAACACAAAAAACAATTAAAATACTTTTTAAGCTGTCTACTGTTTAGCAATCATAGATTAGATGAAAGTTTACGTCTTGGAAAGATGCACCGCTCACGCTCATACTGACATGCGTAGTATTTTTTGATTTCGGACTCACTGTTATTATTTGATAGCCATAATCGTATTCTACTTTGAAATTTACACAGTCAGAGAATAGATCTTTCAGTGTGTTGAAGAAGTACACTGATCTATACTCTCCTGGAAGTTGAAACGTATGAAAATTAATGTCTAAATCAAAACGAAAGAAATCTTCGAACTTTGTGATCGAAAGATTAATATGAGCATCATAACTAAACTCAAGTAGAATTTGATCTATCCTTTTTCTCAGAACTCTGTAGACTTTTTTCGCCTTTCCACAGAAAGAATCTTCATTGCAATTTGTGAATGTTACGAATGACATATATTTGATATGAGATCAGAGTCCTGAGATTTGTAAAATATTGAAAACAAGAAAATAAAAATCATTTTTAAGATTCTGTTTTGTTCTTGTTCTTTATAGGACACTGGCATTTACGAATCCTGTTCATCGTGTAATTCGTAAAAGCTTATTTGCAAACACACGTCGATGAAACAAAAACACAAAAAAACAAAAAAACTTTTTTGTTTTTTTTATTCATATCTGATTCATGAACCATTCAGGGATTTCGAGGACCTCGTGGGGGTATGAACCCCTGATCCCCCCAAGCACCCTCAGGTGTCATGAATCACAAACACAAACAAAAAGATAAAAAAAGAAAAAAAATTTTAAAAACTTTTTTTGTTTTTTTATTCATGTCTGATTCATGAACCATTCAGGGTTTTTCGAGGGGTCTATACCCTGACCCCTCATGAACCCCGATCCCTCAAGTTCCATGAATTACAAACACAAACAAAAAGATAAAAAAAAAGAAAAAAAAATTTTAAAAACTTTTTTTTGTTTTTTTGTTTGTGTTTGTAACTCAAGACCATTCAGGGGTTTCGAGGACCTCGTGGGGGGTATGAACCCCCCCGATCCCTCAAGCACTCTCAGGTGTCATGAATCACGAACACAATCAAAAAGACATCGACCCTTCGGTCGATGATGTCACATGGCCCCAAAGGGCCACGTGACAATCAAAAAAAGAAAAAAATTTTAAAAACTTTTTTTTGTTTTTTTTCTTTTTTTGTTTTTTATTTGTGTCTGATTCATGAATCATTCAGGGTTTTTCGAGGGGTCTATACCCTGACCCCTCATGGACCCCTGATCCCTCAAGCACTCTCAGGTTTCATGAATCACAAAACACAATCAAAAAGACAAAAAAAAGTTTTAAAAACTTTTTTTTGTTTTTTTTATTTGTGTCTGATTCGAACTATCAGACCTCGAGGACCTCGGGGGGTATGAAACCCTGATCCCCCAAGTTCCATGAATCACAAACACAAACAAAAAGATAAAAAAAAAGAAAAAAAATTTTAAAAACTTTTTTTTGTTTTTTTGTTTTTTTGTTTGTGTTTGTAACTCAAGACCATTCAGGGGTTTCTAGGACCTCGGGGGGTATGAACCCCTGATCCCCAAGCACCCTCAGGTGTCATGAATCACAAACACAAACAAAAAAGATAAAAAAAAGAAAAAAAATTTTAAAAAACTTTTTTTTGTTTTTTTGTTTTTTTATTCATGTCTGATTCATGAACCATTCAGGGTCTTTCAAGGGCTTATAGACCCCTGACCCCTCATGAACCCCCCGATCCCTCAAGTTCCATGAATCACAAACACAAACAAAAAGATAAAAAAAGAAAAAAAATTTTAAAAACTTTTTTTTGTTTTTTTGTTTGTGTTTGTAACTCAAGATCATTCAGAGGTTTCGAGGACCTCGGGGGGTATGAACCCCTGATCCCCCAAGCACTCTCAGGTGTCATGAATCACGAACACAATCAAAAAGACATCGACCCTTCGGTCGATGATGTCACATGGCCCCGAAGGGCCATGTGACAATCAAAAAAAGAAAAAAAGTTTTTAAAATTTTTTTTATTCATGTCTGATTCATGAACCATTCAGGGTTTTTCGAGGGCCTCAGGAGGTCATGAACCCCTGATCTCATGAACCTTGATAACCTCAAGCACTCTCAGGCTTCATGAATCTCAGACACAACCATCAGTGTTTGTATCTTTTTATGAAGCATATTATGAAATAGTCCACCTGTAATATTGTTCAATATTCAAAACATCGGTTATGATTGTTAGATAACACTTTGGGTTGTCTAACAATCAAAAAAAAGATCAAATAAATTGTTCAAAAATTCTCTTCAAAAATCGTTAGTCGTTCTGATCGCTTCTATAAGATGTCAAAAGAAGAGTTTAAAGAAAATTTTTATGAATTCCTGAACATACCGAAAGATGCATCAGAGGAAGAAATAAAAAAAGTATTTCGCAAACTCGTGAAATTATATCACCCAGACAAACAGACAGACTTTTATGAGAAGAAAAAATTAAACAAGAAGTTTATTTTATTAAACAGCGCATATACAACTCTCATAAATCCCGAGACAAGAAGGATTTATAATGAGAAACTTGATTCTATGATATTTTGTACACTCGAGGAGGCATATACAGGCACTGAGAAACTAGTAAAAATCAAAAACCACGCACAATTGAATAATGTAACAAACGTACAAAACTCAGATGCAAAGTTCTCTCTTGTTAGTATTCCTAGAGGAGTGAAAACTGGGGATATAATCGAAAACTTTGAAATTTGTGTGAAAAAGCACCCTGTTTTCAAGAGAGTAGAAGATGACCTGTATATGAAGCTACGTGTTCCGTTCTTTCTCATGATCACAGGATGTAGTAGTTTTCCTTTTATACATTTAGACAAACAGGAACTTCTACTTTCATGGAACAGAGTGATAAAACCATATGAAACAGTAAAGATCTCCGATAAAGGAATGCCTATCAGAGGAATGAATATGTTCGGAGATCTTTACATTACATTTGTCCCAGAATTCCCTGATTTTGTGGACAATACAAAATCAACAAAACTCAGGAAACTCTTTGTTTCAGAAAGTCATGCCATTTTTTTTCAAAAATCAACAAAAAAACCTGTCTTTCAAATTTAGAGAATGTCACTGAGAATCAGAGATTTCTTTTATTACTATCCACCTCAATTCTCTGAGGATATACAGGAGTTACTTTATCAGAAAAAGGAATTTAAAGAGCTTGCCTCTCATCCTGAGGACACTGAGCCGCTATCAGGTAGTATATACTTCAGACATCAAGAATTCGTTAAAAGATTTATGTCAGTGTATGATAGACTCCTCCTGATTCATCGCACAGGAACAGGAAAATCCTGTTCCGCTTTCGCATCTTCTGAACAGTTTAAAATCGATATCCTTTCCGAGTTTTTAGACTTTCACGAGGCATATTTTCACAATAGAAAGGGCATCATCAAGAAGGTTTATGTCTTGACAAGAGGAAAATTAATCAATGAAGAGCTCATTCAACAGTTGATTTGCAAATGTACGCCTCTTAACTACTTTAATGAGGTCATCATTTCACAAATCAATGAAGAAGAGAAGGCAAGAAGAAAGATAATGAAAAACATAAAGAAGTTTTATTCTTTTGAATCCTTTGTGACTTTTTCAAAGACCATCTCTGAGAATCTTCAGAAGAATAAAGATTTTTATGAGAATTGCATGTTTATCATTGATGAAGTTCATATCCTGACATCTACAGAGGGTTTAGGAAAAGAAGAAGAATTAGATGAAGACATCATGCTACCAGAAGAGAATGAAATGACAAAAAAGAACCTGAAAAAAGCTTACAGAGAAATTCATAAGCTATTCCTCAGGTCAAAAAACATTAAAGTATTACTTATGACAGCAACTCCTATGGTCAATACAACTAGAGAGATCATATTTCTAATGAACCTCCTGTTACCTCAGTCGAAACAAATACCTGAGAAAATGGATCTTGACAAAACAGATGTTCGTGAATTTGAGATGTATTTTCTCGGCCTTGTGTCTTTTGTCAGAGAGATAAGACCAAGAGTCAAGGTCATTAGAGAAGGAGAACCTATTGAGTATACCCACGACCTCTACGATAGACAAGTGCCTTCGAAACAGAATGTTTATACTGTTCCAATGGGTTCTCTGCAAGAGCAGTATTACAAGCATTATTCTATAAGAAAGAGGGGTGAGAAAAGAAGTAGTTTCTTCATTAGACTCAGGCAAGCCTGTAATTTCGTCTTTCCCAGTAGACAGGATTATTCGAAACCCGACCTGAGAAGTTTAGTAGAAGTCTTTAACGAAAGGGTAAGAAGATTCGGAGAGGATAATTATGCTTTCACAAATATCAGTGATATAAACTTTTTCTCGAGTCCAGATAATCTTATGAAATGCTCAGGTAAGTTTTTGAAAGTCATAAGACAATGTAAAGAAGCGGAAGGCAACTGTTTCGTTTTCACGGAGTTTCTCAGGGGTAGTGGTGCGTTTTTACTCTCTGTTCTTTTTAAACTTTATTACTTTGAGCAGTTCAAACCAGAATCAAATATTTTCGAGGAAGTAGAAGAAGTTTTACCAGAAGGATATTTTACAGCAGATGATACCCTGATATATAAGAAGATTTGCAACCCTCCTGAAAAGGAAATAAAGTTCAAAAAAATCTTTCAACCAAAATTGCGTTTTGCTCTCTTGACCTCTGAGACTTCCAAAAAAAGCAGGGATATCATATTCAAAATCTTCAACTCCGAACAAAACAAGGATGGAAAATACATCAAAGTTATCATTGGTTCGAGAGTCACAAGAACTGCTATCAATTTGAGTAATGTCATACAGATTCATATTTTAGAACCCTCATGGAATAGATCAAATGTTTACCAAGCAGAAAGCAGAGGAATAAGAACAGGAAGTCATAACATGCTCCTCAAGGATCGCGAAGAGGTTACTGTTAGAATCTTTCAATATGTTTCTGTATTTACCGAGTCTGAAGAACCGGAAACAGCTTCGAAAATCTTAAGAAGTTTAGAAAGTATATCTGAGGAGGGAGGAAAAGAAAGAGAAGAAGGAGTAGAAGAGCAAGAAGAAGTAGAAGAACGAGAAGAAGTAGAAGAACAGACAGAAGAATACAGGCAAAAAAGCGCAAAACATAAAGAAATAACAGAAGACATAGACCTGAGAACAGACGAAGAAAAGGAAGATACTGATTTTTCAGACATAACAATAGACGTTTTACTTTCTCTACTCGCTGAAAAGAAAGATATTAAAATCAGGAGAGTAGAGAGAGTAATGAAAGAAATGGCTGTAGATTGTATAGTGCATAAGAACAGGAATGTCTTAAAGACAGATGAACCAGGAACTATGGATAATGACTATGAAGACTCACCTCTCATGTGTTATCGTGAGAGAATAGGTTTTGATAAAGATAAAGAAGACACAAAAAGCTTTGACATTTTATATTCAGACTCTTCTGATATGAACTCTATTATTAAAGAAGTTCTGGACTCTTCCATGTACTTCGAAGAAGAAAAACTCAGAAGTTTTTCAATACCCTCTGCGATTCTGATAGATGCTATCAGGCGGGATTTTAAAATAAACGATTTCGTTTTCTCAAAGTTTGTTCACGACTTAAGTATCAGAAAATTTACTGTCGATAATCAGTTCATGTCCTCACAGGTTATAAGAGAAGACGGAGAATATATTTTTCATGATCCTTTCGAGTCGATATACTCCGATGAGAACGATGTGTTAGTAAGTTATTATTCTGACAATTTGTTCTTTCAAGAGCAATCGATTTTAGATATATTCCTCAGAGAGAGATTAGTGAAAAGAGAATCCCTGATAATACAAGAGCTCGAAACTTACAAGGATCCAAAACTAGTAGAAGAAAGACTGAGAGGGTTTTCACTTCTTACGAAGATCAAGGAATTTGAGAAAGCAGTCATCAAAAAACTTAACAGGGAACCTTTACCACTTTACATGCAAAAATTGTATAAAGACTACAAAAAATTTTTGTTCACCTTTCGGGAGCCTACTGTTGAAATAAAACTCAGGGAACAAGAACTTGAAAGGGCAATGTTTATGAAAAGACCAGGAAGAAAGAGAATCAAAAATGTTGTAAAAATCAAAACTCCAAAAGGTTATCTAGTGAAAGAACCAGGATATGAAGCAGAAAAAGTCTACATTCATATCCTCAGAGGTCAGGAATCACAGAAGACCCTGTATTCTGTTATATCCAGAACGCTTAAAGGTTTTTCTCCAAGAATCTACAAACCCTCTGAAAAGGTTTGGAGAGACATGACAGAAGCAGAAATAAGTATCTATATATCCCTGATACAATCAAAAAATACTCAGAAACTTGAAGATTTCAAAAAGAAAATTCAAAACAGGAGGGTTTTTGGTCTTATTACGACCACTGATAATAAGTTCAGAATAGTAATAAAGACAGGAGAATACATAACTGATATAAGAAAAATTCCCAGAGGAAAAGTATGTAAAAATTGGAAAAAAGAAGACTTGAAAGATCTTCTGAAAGTATTAGAAGCAGATGGAATAAGAGTAGAAATAACAGAGAAAGATATAGAAGAAGTGCCAAAAGATCAAATCTGTGAGAAACTAAAAAAGGCATTTGAAGATGAAGGTCTTCTATACTATCTATAGCCATCTCAGGAATTGAATTTTTTTTGTTCTCTTCAGCTTTTTTTGAAAACATGACGACTGCGACTATTCTTTCGAACCCAAAGCCAATGTTTGATCACAAAATCGATTTCAAACTCGAAAAAGAAACAGACGTGATAACATTCTTCTATTACAACTATGTCAACCTGACAACAAAGTCAGACATGAAAACTGTTTTTATTCAGGCTCCTGTCATAGACAAAGACCTGAAAGCACAAAAACCAATCACAGAAGTAAAATTTACATATAACTCAGTAGGGAATTCTCGTGTTGAGAATCTTGTTATAAATATCACTAACGAAAGGCTGAATAAGATATCGATTGAAGGCAACATATCAGACGTTGTTATAAAGTATCATATGTTACCAACAGTTATCGAGTTCAATTGTTTAACAGTGACAAAACCGAAAATAACTTTCGAACCAAAAAAGACACCGAGTCAGGTGCTTATAATCTTTAGTACGTCTGATAAACAAGAAGAAATCAGGTTGGACTTTGAAAAAGACATTCTGAAACCTGATAGACAAACAAAGATTAGGATTCTTTAAAAGGCGAACTTTTTGTTGTGTTGCTTATTGTAAGCAACACAACAAAATGAATGATTTTTTTATCTTGGTATCTATGAAAAAACAAAATGGATCCCAACAACCCTGTTTGGGTAGTTGTATACCCGGAGAAGGAGAAAAATAAACAAGAAGACAAAAAAAACCGAAAGGCTTTCAGAAAGAAACACAAAAACCTGAAATTTAGGAGTTCCTATGTAAAACAAAACTACGGCAAAAAAATGCCGAACTGGTAAAAACTATATACAAGTTTGTTGAGTTTTGAGAATCAGACAACAAACTTGTATATAAATATAGCAACAAAATTTTTTTCAAAAATTTTTTTTCACAAAAATTTTTCACAAAATTTTTTCACAAATTTTTTTTTCATATTTTTTTATTGTTGTACCTGTATATCACGTAGACCAGAAGCATTCAGGGGGACAAAATTGATTTTAAAAATCTTTTGAACAAAACTTCCAAATAATACAAACAACGACTATGATGCTTTACTCAGGTATCTCTGTCAGCAACAACGAGCGCTCAACAAACGATGATACTTTCTTCATCAAACAAGCGCTTTTCCATGACAAACCACTGAGTTTCTTTGGCGTTTTCGATGGAGTAAGCTCTTATGTAGACATCAAAAGTTTGCAAGTTTCACAAAGACTTGCTTCAGATGAATTCTTCAACGAGTTTATTGCCAAACTTGAATCCACAGGTCTCAACTTTGAGAAAGCGCTTTATGAGCTATTTGTGGATTTCGACAAAAATTTTCAAGATTGTCAGAAATCTGCCTCAACTGCAGCTGTCTGTGTTTTTTATGACGATTTCATCTATGCTGCAAACGTCGGAGACTCAAAAAGTATTTTGTTTTTCGACGATCAGGAGACTCCAATCACTCTTTCCGAGGAGCACTCCTGTAATAATCGCGAAGAGTTGGAAAGAGTAAAAGCAAAATTTGATGTAAGTCGTGGAACAAGAAGCAAATTGTATTTCATTGACCCGTACAAAACCGTCGCAATAGGTATCTCACGATTCTTCGGAGGTCAAAAATATAAACAACTCATACAAGGAATGTGTTGTGTTCCTTACATAAAAACCGTAAATGTAACAGGAAAAAGTTTTTCGCTTTTCCTATTCACAGATGGTTTCGAGGATCTTGTACAAGAAAAGAGCTTTTGGGCTCTTACTTCTGATCGTTACGAATGCCTTCGTGTTGTGAAAACGATAAAAACACAGGAACAAATGAACCTGTTCGTCAAAGAGGTCATTGAAAAGGAGCGCAAGGAGTATATAAAAATCATCAGGGAAGAAGAACAATTAACATCGGATCCATATCTTGATGACACCACCCTGATAGCTGTCCGAAGAAACTTGTAAGTATTTTCCGTATTTTTTTTACTGTCTGGTGTATGTCACTAGACAGTAAAAAATGTTTTTTTAACAGTTTTTTAATTTCAAAAAAAACTTTAAGATAAATCATAAGAAGTAACAGGCAAACAAAAAAACACGCAGGGACAAAAAAACACACAGGTATGAGCAATAAAAACATTATGAGGAAAAATAATGAAAGCAATATTTTTGACAACTCTAGCAACTTAGATGAATATCCCTATGGAAAGCCTCTGAGAAGATGTCCAAGTTCTCTAAAGAATCCCAATGATATAATCATTTCAAAAGAACTAAATCAAAACTGTCGAATATTTTATGCATTCGAAGACTATGAACAGTTTGAGAAATTCTATACAAAGGAGACCGATTTCAAAGAAAGACACCTGTATGAAGTTATATTCTCAGCGCACAGGTTTTATATTGATGTCGATGTTGACCTGAAAAAATACGATAACATAGATGAACAGGAACTCCTTGATGAGGTCATAAGATCTGTTTTGATAGTTTTCAAAGACATACAAATAGACAGAGATATTTTTATCTATTCAAGTCATGGTCCGAGTAAAAAAAGCTTTCATATCGTTGTTCATAGAGCGATAAATAACATGCAGATCTCAGGTGAGATTATAAGACTCATCAAGAAAAACGTCAAAGAAGACCTGAGAAATTTCATAGATGAAAACGTTTATAAATCGAAGCAGCAATTAAGAATTCTCTATTCCTCAAAGTACTCTGATCCCACACGCATAAAGATCTTTGAAGGTCAATGGAAGTTTCAAGATCAATGGATTAAAAACCCTGTTAAGAAACAGGACATACTTAAATATTCGCTCGTCACGTTACTTTTGGACTCTGAGAATGTTTCAGGAAGGTTTGCAGATTTGGTGTTATATAAATCCAATAATAATAACGGAACAGCAAGAAAGAAAGAACACTCAGGTCCCATAAAAAATAAAAGTATCATCGAAAAAAAAGCATATGAAAAGACTCTCGAGGACCTTGAATATTTCTTTGAAAAAGAGATGAAAACAAACAAGTTAATTCCAATTGAAGTGAAGCCATACCAAGATAACTTCCTCTTGATACTAAGGAACAATGGTGGTTACATGTGTAAAATACATAAAAGAGTCCATGAAAAAGAAAACCCTTATGTTTATTTTACATTAGACTCTTCTTATTTCTATTGCAGAAGGTCGGAGAATAATGATGAATACTATGCATTCTGTATGAGGTATAAAGGGGAAAAAACAGGAGAACCTGTTAGAGGAGTAAAAAGCAGATACTACAATAAAATACTGGAAATGATAGAGAAAGACGCAAACAAAGAAAAATAAAAAATAACAAATCAAAATGAAATAAAAAAACAAAAAAACATGACTTAAAATTACAAAAGTCATGTTTTTTGAACGAATTGAAAACCCTGAAATGTACAGCGAAACAGACTTTTCAGGGGAAATTCAACTTATAATAGGCCCCATGTTCTCAGGGAAAAGCACAGAGTTACTAAGAAGGATCAAGAGATATGAAATAGCGAAAAAATCCTGTATCTTAGTGAAGCATACAATAGATAACAGGTATGATCAAGATTTTGTTACGACACATGACCTTCAAAAAACAAGAGCCATCTCGACAGAAAGTTTAGAAAAAATATTTGATGTTCTGCAAAACTATCAGGTAATTGGAATTGACGAAGGCCAATTTTTCCCTGATATTTTGGTTTCCGAGAAACTTGCTAATCAGGGAAAGATAGTCGTTATAGCAGCATTGGATTCCACTTTTCAAAGGAAACCATTCAATAAAATATGCGAACTGATTCCTCTATGTGAAAAAGTCATAAAGCTGAATGCAGTTTGTACGAAATGTTTTAAAAATGCCTCTTTCACGAAAAGAACAACGGATGAGAAAGAAGTTGAGGTCATAGGAGGAATTGAAAAATATAAACCTGTTTGTAGAAAATGTTTTTTTGAGTGATTATTGTTAATGTCTGAAAAAGTTTCTTAACAGACATTAACAATTTTGTTTTTTGAACAGCTCAGAATATTTTTTTATCATGTCTTCTGTTAGTAACTTTCTTACTCTACTAGAGAGTTCCCCTGAATTTGTTTTGATGTAATTAAGAGCAATCCTTACAAAACTTTTCATATAGCTCCAAAATACCTTGATATCAACATCCTCTGAAAAAATCTCGGAAAATAGTTTTTCAGGGTCTTTATCGTCTATTAGTTTTTTAATGTTTATATTCGTTAAATTATTGACATATCGAATGAAATATTGGATGCAAAATCTTGTATCTTCCTTTGCTATATTGTCCCAAACACAGTTCCCGTTTTCTAAAGAACCTTCTATAAACATTTTGATGATGTTTTGCTTTTCTATTTTTTCTATGTAGCTTCTTGCGATCACGAAAACAACAGGGTTAATTTGTACTTTGTTTTTTTCCAAAAGCCTTGTTATTAGTTCAAGAAAATCGCTGAGGTTTATATAAAACCTATCTTCAGGAGATATTATAACGTCTGTTACATCTGATGTCGATGTATTATTGTTTGTTATTTTATTATGTGAAATTTCAGACATTTTTGTATAATAACTTTTTTATAGATTCCTCAGATTAAATTTTATTTTTTGTTTTCTCTTTTTTATCACGTTTGCTGGAAAATAAAACTCCAGTTTTCTTATTTGTTTACTGCTATTATCATCAAGCTCCATACAGAAGTTACAATCTTCTTCGTTACTAGAATTCAGGTACAACTTTAAAGCTGCTTCATATTCTAAAACTGGTTTTTTTAGTCTTTTATTTACAGAGTTGTGAAATTTCCATGACCATATGAAAAGCCCATCTTCAAATCTAACATAGTCTTCTGGAGGGTTCTCTGATAAATACTCTTTGAAATGGACCTTACAACGTGCACATGGAAAATTCTCTGCAAGTCTGTAAATAAACTCAATAAAACTATTTTTGTCTTGGCAAAATAACGATTCTTTGTGTATTAGAAACCAGATACCAGGACCTAGTCTTTCTATTTTGTTATCTTCCATTCGTCAGAGGTTTTTTATAGAAAAATTTTTTTCCCTTGCTTAGAGACAAACTTTTCTAACAGGGGGTGTTTTAATTACCCTGAGGTCTCGTTTGTAAAGGATATCATATATGATACCTGTGGTCGAGATAGTACAGTGGTCATAGTATCCGGGGTCCTGAAACCTTCAAAACTCTCGATATCGACTACATACCCGTTTCATTTCACATCCTCCATGTTTTCGAAGAGTTTTAAACCACCTGTAAATTATACTCAACTCTTGGAAGCCTCGAAGATTATGAGCACTGTGCTATCTTGGGCCCAGGTGTCATATATGAAAAGGAGGTATTAAAACCCTGTTTAGACAAAAAGTTTTAAGTTTTTTTGACTGTTGAACAGCACTTCATACCTCCAAATCTATGCTTTGCGCCGTAATGTTGCGGAGTGACAATCGTCGGTCCGAAGGGCTGTGATGTTGTGAAGCAACAATCATCGGCGCGAAGCGCCGTGATGTTGTGCGGCCCTTCGGGCCGCACAACAATCATCGTCTCTTGGACGTGATGTCGAACGCCCCGAAGGGGCGTTCGACAGTCATCGGCGCTTCGCGCCGACCGCCTCCTGTCGCGAAGCGACATGCTTCGCTACGATCATCGACCTTTGGTCGTGATGTTGAGCGCCCCCTTCGGGGGCGCTCAACAGTCATCGGCCCGAAGGGCCGTGATGTCGCGGAGCGAAAGTCATCGACATTTTGTTTCATGTTGCCGCTCCGCGGCAACATGAAACAAAATGTCGTGATGTCGAAGCCCCTTCGGGGCGTTCGACAGTCATCGACGCTTTACGTCGTGATGTTGAGGCGCTCAACAGTCATCGTAGCTTCGCAACGTGATATCTCAAGATAGTAATTAGGATCTCATGAATCCATAAGGTTCTTAAGACCCTAATGACCTGTAATTTGCAAACACAAATGAAAAAAAACAAAAACGAGAAAAATTAAAAAAAATTTGACTGTACACATCTCGTCACTTTGCATATCATACTTCTCTTTCTCATTACACATTTGTATTTTTTTTTCATTTGAAACATAGACTATTGAAAGCATATCAACATGAACCCGGAACTGAAGGATGTAATCGAACGTCTTAATTCCAACAATCCAACTCTCATAAAACTTGATCTTGAATGTAATGAGATAGATCCAAAAGAAGCTCAATCACTTTCAGAGGCATTGAAAACAAACACGACTCTCACAAAACTTAATCTTCGAGGTAATGAGATAGGTTCAAAAGGAGCTCAATCACTTTCAGAGGCATTGAAAACAAACACGACTCTCACAAAACTTGATCTTGGGTATAATAGGATAGATCCAAAAGGAGCTCAATCACTTTCAGAGGCATTGAAAATAAACACTACTCTCACAAAACTTGATCTTTGGAGTAATGAGATAGGGCCAGAAGGAGCTCAATCACTTTCAGAGGCATTGAAAACAAACACGACTCTCACAGAACT
>Ga0308420_1000018_pt1 | contig 54111 bp, 43 predicted proteins | sample HotsprSampleMS55_FD_203802 | JGI IMG/M metagenome (GOLD analysis project Ga0308420, IMG submission 203802) | Hot spring phototrophic mat microbial communities from Mushroom Spring, Yellowstone National Park, Wyoming, United States - 20090730_MS55 ... | reverse complement strand
AAAGATAAGGCTGAAAAAGAGTTAATTTTTGCAGTTCAGGAACAGAAAAAATTAAATGTAATTTATCAAGATTTAACCTCTGAAGATTACATTATTCCTTATGCAAAGAAAAATCTTAATATGATTAGAAATTTAAATGAAAGTCTAACAATAAAGATTTCAAAAACTCAAATTAATGAATTAAAAGAGCATATTAATCGTAAGTATGAATAAAATACGTGCAATGTTTGTTTTATTTTTAATGATTATACCAATTATCTTGGTTATAATTAGACTTGTTAATATTCAGGTGGTTGATAAGGAAAAATATGCTCATTTAGCTGAACAACAACAAACTGCTATTGAAAAAATAAAACCTGAATTTGGACTTATATTTGACCGAAAGAATAATTTACTCGTATACAATAGAAATGATGTTACTTTTTATCTCGATTTAAATTTAACCAAAGAGAATGAAAAAGATTCTATAGCCAGAATATTTTCAAAAGTTTTAGGAAAAAGTAAAAATTATTATCTCTCTTTGATGAATAAATCAAAAGGGACAATAATTTTAGAAAGAAAAGTAAAACCTGAATTCATTAATAAGTTAACAAGTTTAAATTATCATAGCTTATATTATGTTTTCGACCCAACAAGAATTTATCATTATGGATCATTAGCGAGTCATTTGCTAGGTTATGTAAATAAAGAACACAAATTTATTTCTGGTGTTTCTGAATATTTCAGCACCGACCTTGAGGGTATTGAAGGTTACAGAAAAGTTTATAAGAATTCATTGGGTCAAATCGTTTCTTATGATGAAAGAGAAATGCAACCTGCTATTCCCGGAAATAATCTTATACTTACAATCGATCGACGCTATCAAGCGATACTTGAGGAAGAATTAAAATCTGGAATTGAAGAGTTTCAAGCACATTCCGCAACTGGAATTATAATGAATCCTAATAATGGTGAGATTTTAGCCTTAGCTAATGTAAGCGACTATGATCCTAATTATTATTGGTTGTATGATGACTTTCAAAGAAGGAATCGAGCAATCACAGATACCTATGAACCAGGTTCAACATTTAAAGCTTTCACCTTTGCAGCATTATTGGAAAAAAACTTAATTAATCTAAAAGAAAAATTGTATTGTGAGAATGGTGTTTATAAATTTCAAAAAACAGAGATAAGAGATGTAGAATCTTATAGTCATCTAACATCAGAAGAAGTATTTATCTATTCAAGTAACATAGGAACTGCAAAGTTAATCCAAAAAATTAATAATGATGAATACTATAAATTTTTAAGGAGTTGTGGTTTTGGCAATTTAACCTCTATTCAATTGAAGGGCGAAGCTACAGGTAATTTGAAAAAGCCTACGATTTGGTCTTCAACTTCCAAATCCTTTATTTCCTTTGGATATGAAATTTCTGTTACTCCCATTCAATTAATTACAGCTTTTTCAGCTCTTATAAATGGCGGTGTTTTATACAAACCGCAATTAGTATTGAAGAAATTAGATTTCAATGGAAATCTCATAGAAGAATTTAAACCAGAAACTGTTAGAACCGTCATTTCAGAAACTACATCTTCGATAATGCGGAATATCCTATCAGGTGTTGTAAAAAAAGGAACTGGAAAAAGAGCAAACATTGAGTATATATCAGTCGGTGGTAAAACTGGTACTTCTCAAAAGTTAGTTAACGGCTCATATTCTAAAGAGTTCTACAACACTTCATTTGTTGGCTTTTTCCCAGTAGAAGATCCTCAAGTTGTGATTTTGATTCATTTTAATTCTCCTCAAAAAGCTAAATCAGGTGGAAGCGTAGCTGCTCCAGTCTTTAAAAAAGTTGCTGAAAGAATAATTGATAAGGATTATATAAAATTTGAAAAATATCTTAAAGACACTCACAAACAAAAATTATTTTATTCTGACTATTTGTCAAGACAATTGGAAGCTGAAAAATTCAATAGGTCTAAAGTTATGCCAGATTTAAGAAATAAACCACTATCTATTGCAATTGAAACATTAAATAATTTGGGTGTTAGTTATAAAGTAAAAGGTGATGGTTTTGTGATTAATCAAAGTTTAACTCCAGGTAAAATTATACAATATAATGAGGAATGTATTCTTGAGTGTAATTCATTAAAAATAATTGGAGCGGTTAATAGATAATGCAATTAACAGATTTAATAAATAATATTCATGTTATTCAAGTTGCAGGCGATGTACAAAGAAAAGAAATTTCTAATATTGTTTATGATTCAAGAGAGGTTACTAAAAATTCCGTTTTCGTAGCAATTAAAGGTTATTCAACTGATGGTCATAAATTTATTTTAGATGCAATTAACAAAGGTGCAGATGCAATAATATTAGAGGATGATAATGTTGTGCCTGAAGAGATTTTCATCCATAGAAATGTTACAAAAATTTTGGTTAAGAATTCAAGAATTGCTTTAGCAGAGTTATCAAAAGGATTCTTTAAAGATCCATCTTCGAAGATTGTTTTAGCTGGTGTTACTGGAACCAACGGAAAAACAACTACAACATTTCTAGTAAAAAATATTTTCGATTCATTAGGTGTTAAAGCAGGTTTAATAGGAACTATTGCGAATTATATCGGTGATGAAAAAATTGTGTCTAAATTAACTACACCAGAATCAATTGAAATAAATAAATATCTGTCAGAGATGATCAATAAAGATTGCAGATACTGTGCAATGGAAGTATCTTCACATTCTTTATCGCTTAATCGAACTTATGGATTAAATTTCAAATTTGCAGTATTTACTAATATAACTATCGATCATCTTGATTTCCATAAAACATTTGATAATTATAAAAATTCGAAAAAGATGCTATTTGACCAGCTTAGTGAGGACTCAATTGCAATAATAAATTCAGATGATGAAAATTCTGAGTTTATGATTAATAATTGCAAGGGAAAAGTTATCAGATTTGGTAAAAAACCAGATTCTGATTATTTAATTTCAAATGTTGAATTCAATCTACAGGGAACTTCTTATAATTTAACTCACAATGGAGAAATCTATCAAATAAATATTCCATTAATTGGAGAATTTAATGCATTCAATTCTACAGCAGCATTAATTGTTTGTCATCAATCTGGTTTTTATTTGGAGGAAATTATTGAAGTTCTTAAAAATGTAAATCAGGTGCCCGGAAGGTTTGAAGTGATTGGAAAAGGTAATAAAAAAGTTATTATTGATTATGCACATACACCAGATAGTTTAGAAAAATCTATTATATCATTGAGAAAAATAATTGGTGATAATAAGCTCATCACAGTTTTTGGATGTGGTGGCGACAGAGATAAAACTAAAAGGCCAATAATGGGAAAAATTGCTACAGATTTGAGCGATAAAGTTATTATAACCTCTGACAATCCTCGTACAGAAAATCCTTATTCGATAATTGATGATATTGTAAAAGGAATTATTAAATCGAATTATTTAATAATTGAAGATAGAGAAGAAGCTATTAAAAAGGCTATTGAATTAGGTGATGATAATGCAGCAATATTGATTGCTGGAAAAGGACACGAAACCTACCAAATCATTAATGAAACTAAGTTAGATTTCTCTGACTCAAAAACAGCAAGGAAATATCTTGGTGAATAAAAAAATTAAATTAACTCTTCAAGATTTTTTTGATATAAAAGGAACTCAAATTTTTAATCCAGATTTTTTCCCTGCAATTGATAATTTCTCGATTGACTCTAGGCAAATAAAAAAGGGCTCGCTTTTCATTGCAATCAGAGGTCAAAGATTTGATGGACACAATTTTGTAAAAGACTCTATTGATGCTGGAGCAAGTGTCGTTGCTATAGAAAAGAAATATCTTAAAGAGTTTAAACATTTGAGTATTCCATTTATCGTAGTTAATGATACAACAAAATTTTTAGGTCATTTGGCCTCTGTTTGGAGAAGTAAGTTAAGAACTAAAATTATTGGTATAGGTGGAAGTAATGGAAAAACCACAACCAAAGAGATTTTAGCTACACTTTTATCTTACAATTATTCAGTAAATAAAACTGAAGCGAATAAAAATAATCACATTGGTGTTCCCTTGACTATTCTTTCGACTAATAATCACCATAAATACCTTGTTTTAGAATTCGGTTCAAACCATCCAGGTGAAATAAAATATTTGGCGCAAATTGCAAAACCAGATTATGCTTTAATAACTAATATTGGTGATTCTCATTTAGAATTTTTCAAAGATAGAGTCGGTGTAGTTAAGGAAGAAGGTGAACTTTTTAAGAATACTATTTCAAACGGCGGAATTATCTTCCTAAATTATGAAGACCCAATTCTGAGAAGACATTATGCATCAATAAAAAATAAAATAACTTACAGCTTTAATTACAAAACTAATTTTGTTTGTAAAATAAAAGAAATTGATGAACAACACAGAATTTCTTTTATAGTAAATCAGAATAGAATCAAATTCAAATCTCCTTTACCAGGAGAGATGGGGCTTTATAATTTTTTTGCTTCAATTGTTGTTGCTAAAACTTTTGGAATGACTTTTAAAGATATTTCTATTGCTCAAAAAAATATAAAAGCCTATGATAAAAGACTTGAGTTAAAAAAATTTAATACAACTTGGATAATTAACGATTGCTATAATGCTAATCCCACTTCAATGGAATTAGCATTGGATTTATTGAACAATTTCCACATCAAATACAAAAAAATTGCTATTCTTGGTGATATGCTTGAACTTGGTGAGACTTCAATCCAGAAACACAAGGAGATAGGAAAATATATAAACACTATTGAAATTAATTCAGTTTTTACTTTTGGTAATCATTCAAGGTGCATAAGTAAAGCAGTCGTTGGTTATCAAAAAGAGAAACATCATTTTAATTCAAAAGAGGACTTAAAAAAATACCTCGATAATCTTGATTTATCCAAGACAATTATTTTAATAAAAGGTTCAAGAGGAATGCAATTAGAAGAGATTACAGAATTTTTGGAGGCAAAGTTAAAATAATGCTTTACTATTTATTTGATTATATAAATAAAATTTATTCACCTCCGGGATTTGATATATTTAGATTTTTAACTTTTCGTTCTGCTCTTGCAGCTATTACAAGTTTATTTTTAGCATTTTATTTAGGTCCTAGAATCATAAGCTATTTACAAAAAAATCAGATAGGTGAAAGTAAAAAAATCGACGGACCAAAATTTCATTGGTCAAAATCAGGGACACCCACAATGGGAGGTTTAATAATAATTTTTTCAGCAGTTGTTCCTGTCATTTTATGGGGTGAAATAAAAAGTCTTTACATAATCTTGACTTTAGTTGGATTCCTATGGTTAGGTTTAGTTGGTTTCATTGATGATTATCTAAAAGTTATTAAAAAATTACCTACTGGTTTAATTGCAAGATATAAATTGTTGGGGCAATTTATAATTGGATTGGTGGTGGGACTTACAATTTATTATGCCCCTGAATTTAAGGGATTTAATACACAAACTACATTTCCATTCTTAAAGAATGTGAATTTTGATTTTGAAATTTTTTACATACCGGCTGTAATTTTTATTATTACAGCAACTTCTAATGCAGTTAATCTCACAGATGGATTAGATGGATTATCAGCAGGCTTAATATCAATTGTGATGATTGCATTAGCGCTACTTAGTTATTTTACTGGAAATTCAATTTTTTCTAACTATCTGGACATTATTTATTTACCAGGCGCTGGTGAACTGACTGTTTTTATATCTGCTTTAGTTGGTGCAAGTTTAGGATTTCTATGGTTTAATGCTCATCCTGCTCAAGTTTTTATGGGTGATACAGGTTCACTTGCTTTAGGTGGTGCTTTTGGAATTATCGCAGTTCTGATAAAAAAAGAATTGTTTATCCCAATTCTTGGTGGAGTATTTTTCCTTGAAACTCTTTCTGTTATTATTCAAAGAACTTATTTCAAGTATACAAAGAAAAAATATGGAGAAGGTAGACGTGTCTTTAAAATGGCTCCTATTCATCATCATTTTGAAATGTTGGGTTGGGCTGAGCCTAAAATCGTTGTAAGATTTTATATAGTAGGAATAATTTTAGCAATTATAACATTAGTTTCATTCAAAATCAGATAATGAATATAAAAAACAAAAAAATATCAATCATTGGTGCAGCTCGTAGTGGAATTTCCGCAGCTAAATTAGCTTTAAGACATGGTGCTATCCCCTTCGTAAGTGATATTTCTAACGAAGAGAAGTTAACAAATAATATTACAGTATTAAAAGAATTAAATGTTGATTTTGAAGTGGGTAAACATTCTGAAAAAATATTTGATTGTGACTTGTTTGTTGTTTCTCCAGGTGTTCCAACGGATTCACCTATCATTCTTGAGGCAATCTCCAAAAACATAAAAGTAGTTAGCGAGATTGAATTTGCTTCATATTTCTGTGCAGGGAAAATGATTGGAATTACAGGAACAAATGGTAAAACAACGACCACATCTCTTGTTGGACATTTACTGACTTACGCAGGATTAGAAAATTTTGTTGCTGGCAATATTGGTAATGCTTTTTCTTCTATTGCTGATAAAATTAAACCTCATCAGTTTGCAGTATTAGAAGTCTCGAGTTTTCAACTTGATTTAATTAATGATTTCAATCCATACATTTCTGCTATTTTAAATATAACTCCAGATCATTTGAATAGATATAGTAATGATGTTATTAAATATGCAAAGTCAAAACAAAGAATATATGAAAATCATTCTAATGAGAATTATTTGATAATAAATACTGATAGTCAATTACTTATTGAGAATTTAAATCCAACAAAATCAATAGTTAAAAGATTTTCTACTAAAGATAAGATAATTAATGGTTGCTATCTTGAAGGTACAAAAATCATTTATAATAACTCTTTTGAACACTCAGTAATTTGTGATGTTGAGGATATTTTAATTAAGGGAGAACATAATGTTCAAAATGCGATGTGTGCAATAATTGTTGGAAAAATTCTTTCATTAGAAAATAGTGTAATTAAATCCGCTCTAAATTCATTCAAAGGGCTTGAACATAGAATAGAATTTGTTAAAGAAATAAATGGAATAAGTTTTTATAATGATTCAAAAGCAACAAACATTGATTCAGTGATAGTTGCTCTAAAAAGTTTTAATAATCCTATTCTTCTGATACTTGGTGGACAGGACAAAGGAAATGATTATTCTCTTATTGAAAAATTAGTGAAAGAAAAAGTTAAGAAGATTTATGCAATTGGTGAGTCATCACAGAAAGTTTATGAATATTTTCACTCATTTGTAAATACAACAATTTGCAAAGATCTGAATGAAGTAATTAATCTTTCATTAAAGGATGCGAAAAAAGGTGATGTAGTACTTTTGTCACCAGCTTGTGCGAGTTTTGATATGTTTGATAACTATGAACATAGAGGTAAAATCTTTAAAGAATTAGTCAATAGATTATGAAAAAATTAAGTATACTTATTCTTTTTTTGACTATAATATTGATTTTAATTGGACTGGTAGTTGTGTTAACTGCAAGTAGTTCTATAAGTGCAATTAAATATGTTTAAATTACATTTAACAAGAGTTCTCTGGTCAGTACCAGTATTTTTAATTGCATTATTACTTCCTTATGATTTTTATAAATATATCTCAAAATATTTGATAATATTTATTTTTCTGTTACTTATACTTACATTATTTGTTGCAGCTGAGCGAAAAGGGGCAAGCCGATGGATTTCTATTATGGGTTTTCAATTCCAACCTACAGACCCTGCGAAATTATTTTTGATAATTCATTTATCATACTTACTGGAAAAGAAAGACGAGTATCTTAAAGAATTTATTCGCGGATATTTACCTCAATTATTTTGGATCTCAGTAATTTCATTTTTAATATTTATCCAACCTAATATTAGTAATGCTTTACTTATTTCTTTAGTATCAATAATTTTATTGTATGTAGGTGGTGCTTCAAGAAAGCATATAATTTTAACTTTTTCAACTATTTCTATTCCAGCTATTAGTTTTATGATGATGTTTAATCATTCAAGAGAGAGATTATTAGGTTTTATTAATTCTATATTTTATGGTGGTGAAGTTAATATCCAGGTAAAACAAGCTCTTGTAAGTTTAGGTAGTGGTGGAATTTTTGGTGTAGGTTTAGGTAATTCTAGACAAAATAATTTATTCCTTCCAGAAGCTTATGGAGATTTTATATTTGGAATTCTCGGGGAACAATTTGGAATTTTAGGAACTCTTTTAGTTATTCTAATTTATATCATTTTAGTTGTATCAGGATTTAAAGTTGCCAAATTAACAAGAGATAAGTTTGGACAGATGTTGGCTTTCGGAATTTCTCTTCATATTGGTGTTTTTGCACTGGCTAATATAATGGTAAATTTAGGATTACTTCCAACTACAGGGTTACCATTACCATTCATTAGTTATGGAGGGACTTCAATTATTTTCTATTTTATGAGCATAGGAATTTTAATTAACATAGCATATATGAATTACATCAGAGAATTGGAAAGAAACAAATTAAGAACTAATACTTCATTTAATGAGAATGAGTAAATTTACTAACAAATACAGGTTTCTCTTTGCAGGTGGAGGCACAGGGGGACACTTGTTCCCAGCAATTGCTGTTGCCAATGAATTAAAAAAATTAAATCCACACTCAGAGATTTTATTTGTTGGCTCTAAATTTAAAATTGAGGGAAGAGTTCTTCCTAAATTAGGTTATAAATTAAAGCATATCTCTGTCCGAGGTTTTGACAGAAAAATTTCAGTTAGATTATTATTATTCCCGTTTTATTTAATAATATCACTTTTACAATCCTTACTTATAGTAATTAAGTTCAATCCAAAAGTTTCAGTTGGTACTGGAGGATACATTTCCGGTCCAGCAATTTGGGCTTCATCAATTTTAGGGACTAAAATCATTTTAATCGAACCTAATAGCTATCCAGGAATTACAACAAGGTTACTAGAAAAATATGCTGATGAAATTCATATCAGTTATGAGTATTCAAAAAAATTTCTTAGAAGACGAAACATCTTAAAGTTAACTGGTAATCCTACAAGATTTGATTTTAATAAACTTGATAAGAAACTCTCACTTAGTCAGTTTGGCTTGTCGGAAACAAAGAGAACTTTGCTTGTTTTAGGTGGTAGTTTAGGTGCAAAATCAATAAACATCGCAATTGAAAATTGTTTGGATGATATTATAAATAATCAAATTCAGATTATTTGGCAGGTTGGAAAAAATTATCTGGAATATTATAAAAAGTTTAATTCTAAAGAATGTCTTGTTTTTGATTTTATTGAGAATATAAATGAAGCATTTTCAGCTTCTGATCTTGTTATTGCAAGAGCTGGTGCAAGTACAATTTCAGAAATTGCTTTATTGGGTTTGCCAGCAATATTAGTTCCTTCGCCAAATGTTGCAGAAAACCATCAATATCATAATGCAAAAACTCTTGTGGAGAATAATGCTGCTTTACTAGTAAATGATGAAAAATTAAATGAAGATTTATTTTCAACAATAAAACGATTGATATTTGATGATAATCAATTAAACATTCTTTCAACTAATATCAAAAAATTCTCAAAACCAGATGCAAGTTATTTGATTGCAAAAAGTGCATTAAAATTAGCAGAAGAGTTTTGTTGATGAAAAAAAGATTTAAATATAACCTTACTCTTTATTATCAGGCTACAATAGTTTACTTCATTGCTTTTGTGTTATATGTAATTATTAGAGGTGAGTTTGTTGAAAACTCTTTTCATTTATTATTAAAAGATCCAATACTTTATGCTTTTGGGTTGATAGTTACCATTTCAATTATTGCATTGCTTTACAATATGTTTCGCAAAAGATTCATAGAGTTTGAAGATGATACCATTTTATTCGGAAATAAATACTCAATAAGAAAAATAAATATTTACGATATCGATGAAATTAAACTTTTCAAAAAACGATTAGAGAAAGAATATTCATTTTTTAGATTGGTTAAAATAAAATTAAAAAAGCAAAACAGAAAAATTTTAATTAGAACCTCTGATTATGAAAATGAAGAAGAATTAATCGAACAATTTAAACTATTGCAAACCAAATTAGAGAAAAAAAATGTTTAAAAACATTAAAAGAATTCATTTTGTCGGAATAGGTGGTATCGGAATGAGTGGTATTGCCGAAATCTTATGGAATCAAGGATTTATAATTTCCGGCTCAGATAAATCTCTTTCTGATGTTACCGATAGATTGCAACAATTAGGAATAAAAATTTATGAAGGACACTCAGAAAAAAATATCGAAGATGCCGACTTAATTGTTTATTCATCTGCAGTTTCTCTTGATAATCCAGAACTGGTTTATGCAACTGAAAAAAAAATACCAATTATTAAACGTTCAGAAATGCTTGCAGAAACAATGCGAATGAAGTATGGTATTGGAATTGCTGGAACTCACGGTAAAACAACTACAACTTCTATGGTTGGATTAGTATTAACTGAAGCTGGAATAGATCCAACGATTATTGTTGGAGGTAAATTATCTGGACTCGGTGGAACAAATGCAAGGCTGGGTAATGGGGAATTTATTGTTGTTGAAGCAGATGAATTTGATAGAAGTTTTCTAAAATTAACTCCTGTCATAGCAGTAATTACAACTTTAGAAAATGAGCATTTAGATACTTACAAAGATTTAGAAGACATAAAATCAGCATTTGTAGAATTTGCTACAAGAGTTCCATTTTATGGCTTTGTTGTGTTATGTTTAGACGAACCAGCCCTTCAAGATATAATTCCTTTGATAAACAAAAAAATAATCACTTACGGATTAACCGCCCAAGCAGATGTTAGAGCTATTGATATCTCTTCGTCAGCCTTTAAAGCAAAATTCAATGTTAAGTATAAAGGTAAGGATTTGGGTCAAATTGAATTGAAAATTCCTGGTGTTCATAATGTAAAAAATTCTTTAGTTGCCGTAATTATTGCAACTGAATTGGGAATAGATTTCAGTATCATTAAAAAAGCATTAGAATCTTTTTCTGGCGTTTACAGAAGATTTGAAGTTAAATATAATAAAGAAATTCTTGTAGTAGATGATTATGCTCATCATCCTACTGAAACTAAAGCAACTTTGAAAGCAATAAGAGACGGCTGGGATAGAAGATTAATCGCAGTATTTCAACCACATCTTTATTCCAGGACTAAAGATTTTTATCAAGAATTTGGCAGGTCTTTTCTTAATTCTGATGTCTTTGTTTGCACTGATATTTACCCCGCAAGAGAAGAACCAATTGAAGGAGTTACTGGAGAATTGATTGCAAACGCAGCAAAAAAGTTTGGACACAGAAATGTCTATTATTTATCAGATAAGGAGAGCATTCCCGATTTTTTAATGAGTATCAAAAAAGATGATGATATAATTGTTACAATGGGTGCAGGTGATATCTGGAAATATGCAGATAAATTTGTAAAAATCTTAGAGGATAGAGGTGAGAGATAAAATTCTGATTTATATTTTGAAATTCATTTTAATTTCTCAAATCTTTTCTATTGGATATTTGAGTGTTTATTTTTACTCCAATGATAGAGTTGAAAATTATTCTGAAATAATTATTTCAGGAAATATATTATTAGATGAAGACTATTATAGAAACATATTAGATTATTCGCATTTTGGGAATTCCATCTCTCTTAATTCAATTAAAACAGAATTAGAAAAACATCCTTACATAGCTTTTGCTAATGTTAAACTAAACTCGCAAAATAAATTAATTGTTTACATTCAAGAGAAAAAAATAAATTCAATAATTGTTAAAAATTCTCTTCATCATTTTATCACAAATAATTTTGAAATTATATCGATTGAAAATAATACTAACATTCCACATTTGCCCTTGATTATTTACGATGACGATATTTCAAATAATCAACCAAAGAATCAAAATACAATTATAGCTTTCAAAATAATTGATTTATTAAATCAGATTAATTCTGAGTTAAATAAAGCTTTATCAGTAATAAACTTATCGAATGAAAATAAACTCATTCTCACAATAAGAGGCATTCTTGCACCAATTATTATGACTAAAACAAATTTAGTTGAAGAATTATTGAAACTAAATGAAATATTACAGTTAGAAAATTCAATCTATTCTAATCAAAATATCAGATATATTGATTTAAGATTTAACCAGCAGGTTATTATTGGATAACAATCAGGAATTAAAATGAAAAAAGAAATAATATCAGGATTAGATTTAGGGACTACGAAAGTTTGTGCAGCAATTGCTGAGAGAAATCCAGATACAAATCAAATTGATATTTTAGGTTTTGGAGTTGCTCCCTCTGAAGGATTGAATAAAGGTTTAGTTGCAAACATATCAAAAACAGCTGAGGCAATAAAAGATGCAGTATATCAAGCATTTAACAGGGCAGGATTTGAAGTCAAAAGCTTTAATGTGGGCGTCGCTGGTGAACATATAACAAGTATGCGTCATAGAAATTATGTAACTATAAATCGTGAAGAAAAAGAAATTAAGAAAGAAGATTTAGATAGACTTGAGGCTGATGTAAGAACCATTTCCATACCAAGCGATAGACAAATACTTCACATTATTCCAGAAGAATATTCAATTGATCATCAAGATGGAATTGAAAATCCATTGGGAATGTCAGGAACAAGGCTGGAGGCGAGTAGTCACATAGTGCTTGCCTCAATTCCAGCAATTGAAAATATTAAAAAATCAGTTGAAAGAGCTGGCTATCAAGTCAAAGATTTTATTCTACAACCTATTGCTTCAAGTGCTTCAGTTCTCGAAGAAAATGAAAAAGATTTAGGTGTCGCATTGTTAGATATTGGTGGAGGAACAACTGATATTGCTGTTTATCATAGAAAATCCATCAAGCACACAAAAGTTATTGGAATAGCAGGTAATCATGTTACAAATGATATAAGAGAATCACTTGGCGTAATCACCGAAGAAGCTGAAAGACTTAAGAAAGATTATGGTTATGCTATTGAAAGTGCCATCATTAAAGATGAAGATATATTAATTAAAGGCGTTGGTGCAAGGGGTAATACTAAAATTCCTATCAGTCTTCTTACTCAAATTATCTCATTAAGAATGAGAGAACTTTTCATATTGGTTGATAATGAACTTAAAAATAGTGGACAGAAAAGTAAAATTAGAAGTGGCATTGTTCTAACTGGAGGAGGAGCTTTATTAAGAGGATGTAAAGACCTTGCAGAGGATGTTTTCGGACTACCAGCAAGAATTGGTGTTCCGCTTGAATTAGGTGCAGGATTATCTAATGAAATTGAAAGTCCAGAGTTTGCTACCGTTGCTGGTTTACTAAAGGGTATTCCTGGTGGAAAGTCAAGTCAATATGTGTTTAAAAAGAAAAATTGGAAAAAGAAAAGAATCAATAAGATTATTGAAAACATAAAAAGTTTTTTTAATGAATTATAAAAACTTAGGAGGATAAATGTTCAATTTCAATACTTCAACAGGCAATAAAAAATTCACATCTAATTTTGCCAGGTTAGATGATGAAAAGACATCCCCAGCTATCCTTAAAGTTGTAGGTGTTGGAGGAGCTGGTTGCAATGCAATTGAAAGTATGATACAAAGGGGAATTCAAGGAGTTGAATTTGTTGCTATAAATACTGATGTCCAGGTTTTATCAAAAAGTAATGCACACCATAAAATCAAAATAGGGGCTAACATAACTCGAGGTCTTGGCGCTGGTTCTGACCCTACAATTGGAAAAAGAGCCGCCGAGGAAAGTAAAGATGAAATAAAAGAGTTTCTTAATGGCAGTGATATGGTATTCATTACCTGTGGTGAAGGTGGTGGTACTGGTACCGGTGCAAGTCCAATTGTTGCTAGCATCGCTAAAAGTTTAGGTGCTTTAGTAGTTGGTATCGTTACTACTCCTTTTAGCTGGGAAGGGAAAAAAAGAATGGCTAATGCTGAAGTAGGAATATCTGAACTCAGACAATTTGTTGATTCATTAATCGTTATTCCTAATGAAAGAATTTTAAGTATTATTGAGCCGAAAACACCATTTAAAGTCGCTTTGGACAAAGCAAATGAAATTTTATATGAAGCAACTAGAGGAATATCTGATATTATCAATGTTCCTGGATTAATAAATGTTGATTTTAATGATGTAAGAGCTGTTATGGTCAATAGTGGTGAAGCAATTATGGGCTGTGGTATTGCTAGTGGTGAAAACAGAGCTATTGAAGCTGCTCAAAAAGCCATTTCAAGTCCTTTACTTAATGGAATTAGTATCAAGGGTTCAAAAAGTGTTCTATTAAATATTACAGGTCCTAATTCAATGACTATGCAAGAAATTGATGAAGCTAATAAAGTTATTGCAGAAGCAGCTGGTGCTGAAGCTAGTTTAATTTTCGGCGTAGTTTACAAAGATGATATGGATGAACATATTTCCTACACTGTTATCGCAACTGGATTCTCTAACAAAAATAATGTCTCAAATAATTCATCATCTAACTATAATAGCAGAAGAAAGGATTCTCAAAATTCGAATCACTTTAAATCGAATATAACTGACAAACAAGACCTTAATAAACCAACTATTTTAAGAACTGGTAGTGATATGCTAGATGAGTTTTTCTCTAATAGTACTTCTTTTAACGAGTCAAACAAAGAATCTAATAATGACAATCAAAATGGAAAACTTAGAAGAAATGATGATGATGATATATCTGACTTTTTAAGAATAGTAATGGATTAATATTAAAAATTTTTAACCAAATTTGATTCTCCTGAGAAAAATCTTGGGAGAGTTAACTATTATTCGTCTAATGGTCTGGATTCAATAGAAACATTTCCATCGTAGTCTCTATTTATAATAATTCTATTAGGACGGCAGCATATTCTACAATCTTCTATGAAATCCTGCTTCCCTTCGATCGTTAAGTCGACCCTGACAGAATTTTCTACCCCACAATATTGACAGATACAATCTAATATATCATCAGTTTGCATAAATTTCCCTTTTTTTTGAGTAAAATTAATAAAATATTAAAAATGAGGATTTAACAAAGTTATTAATTAAGTTGAGATTTTTTCAAAAATTATCAATCTCACTTACTTATAAAATTAAGAATAATGAAAGGATACTATGAATAAAAAATCATATTTGAATTTAGTAATACTAATAATGTTATTTTTATCGACCACGAATTTCTCAAATAATGATAATAAAAAAGCTCCTGATTTTTCTTTGAAAACTCTTGAAGGAAAAACAGTAAAATTATCTGATTATAAGGGAAAGATAGTAATTATTGATTTTTGGGCAACCTGGTGTCCTCCCTGCAGAAAAGGTATTCCTGATTTAATTGATCTTCAAAAATCTTATTCTAAAGATTTAGTTGTAATTGGAATATCATTGGATCAGGAAAGAACATTAAAAGACTTGAAACCATTTATTGAAAATTATGGGATTAATTATCCTGTAGTTTTAGGTGATCAAAAAGTGGTTTTAGATTATGGTGGAATAAATGCAATTCCAACTTCTTTTATTGTTGATCAAAAAGGTTATATTGTGGATTCACATGTTGGATTAGTTCCAAAAAAAGTGTATGAAGATAAGATTAAATCTTTACTTACAATTAACACTAAAAAGTCAAAAAAAGCAAAATAAGTTAAAGTGAATTTACTAAATATGATTTGATTTAATATTAAATCACTAAATATAAATTTGTACGAAGTTTTTCTGCTTTTAATAGTTAGAATTATAAAATGTGACAAATACCTTAACATTAAACACCAATAATATAGATACCATTTTTTCAACTTAATATTTTTAAGTATAGATTAAAAATATTGAATAATTAAAAAATACACTTCCTACAAAATTCTACAATAGAGTCATATAATAAAAATTACCTAATTAAAAAATCATTGAAATTATTTCAATCTTTTTCATATCTGGCCAAAATAAAAATATTTATGTAGCTAAAGCCTACCCTAACTTTTAATTTTTTTTCAGTTCACTGAAGTTAACTTTATTAGATGCTCATTAGAGTTGTTTTTTTATCTATTGCAGTTGGATTTATCCAACTGTTATTATAAGCAATTGGATATTTTTGGTTTTAGCCACATTTAATTAAAACTTGCTAATAATTATAAGAGTAATACATTCTTATAAGGGATTAAATAAAAACGAACTTACTTTATTTGATTTTGAACTGAAATCAGAGTTTATTGGTCAAGCTTAAGTTTATTGCAGATAGAAATGGTCTTTTTAATAATCTAAAAATTTATTTTTTCTAAAATTTTTCCTTAGAAAGGTATTGACAAATAAGTTTTTAAATGTTATAATTGCAATGTAAACGCTTACATTTGAATTTTGTGTTCATTAAAAAATTAATTAATGGGGCTAATTAAAAAGTAGTCCAATGAGCCTTTCGAAGTTAAATTCTTCAAATGAGTTTAAAACTTCGAATAGTTCATATTTTCAAATACATCTTTTTATAAAGCCCTAGATTTATTAACCCTATTAATGGAGGTGTTATGAAACACTTTAATTATTTTCTCTTTTTTATTTATTTACTTTTCTTATCTCCAAATATTTTTTCCCAAGCTACTGCCGATCCATCTTCACTCCCAGTTTACAAAACAAGTGCTCCAATTTTATTAGATGGTTTATTAAATGAAAGTGATTGGGCAGTTGATAAACCACATATGATGTTTAGAATTGGAGGAGTTCCTTCAGGTAATAGCTATACACCAACTAACTTTGCAATTGTAAAACCTCCTTACACTGATACATCAACTTGTTATGTGAAGTTTTTAAGAGATGGTATGAATTTATATTTTTCTCTTGACTCTGATGATAAACAAGTTTGCAGATTTGATTGGGAAGGCGATGGAATGTTTTTGAAAATTAAGAACGCTGTTAATCAAGATATAGAATATAAGATTTTTGTCGGAGTAGTAAATAATGTTCCACAATTTGTTTTTGAAACTAATGGTTCAGCAAATTCAGGTTCGGGAGTAGGGGTTCCTAAAGCGGGAACAACAATATATGATAGTTCAGATGTGGATAACGGTTACACTGCTGAAATGGTAATTCATTTAAATGAATTAGGTTTCACTACAGTACCATCTTCTGTAACACTTCTCATAAATATTTTTGATCCGGATAATTACAGTCTTGGTGTTCCACCTTGGGGTCCTAATGGCAACTATGCGAAACAATGGTGGGGAAGTGAATGGGGTGGAACTTATAGAACATTAAATCTTTTGGATGTCCCTGTTCCTGTAGAACTCACTTCATTTGTAGCTCATTATGAGGGTCTTTCTGCAAAACTTCAATGGTCAACAGCTACAGAAACAAATAATCGTGGATTTGAAATTCAAAGAAGTGCTGATGGCTCTGAATTTGCTAGAATAGGATTTGTTGAAGGTAAAGGCACCACCATCATTCCACAAAATTACTCCTATACTGATAATAGCATTTTACCCTCTACGAATTATTCATATAGACTTAAGCAAATAGATTTTGATGGTAATTTCAGTTATTCAAACATTATTGAATTAGGAGAATCTCATCCTGCAAATTTTGAACTGAAGCAAAACTACCCAAATCCATTTAATCCATCAACTAAAATTACTTTTACCTTACCAGAAAAATCATATGTTTCCCTTGATGTTTATAATATCATAGGACAAAAAGTAGCAGCATTAATAAATCAAAATTTGGAGGCTGGACGACATACTTTAGATTTTGATGCTAATAATTTAACTGCAGGCATTTATGTTTATTCTATCACTGCTACAGATAATAACGGGAATGTCCGTTCTATGACTAAAAAAATGACCTTAATTAAATAAAATTAATTAAGATGGGCAGAGAAAAAACTCTCTGCCCAATTAAATAAAATGGTTACAATAAAAAAAATTGCAGAAAAAGCTAAAGTATCAATTGCTACAGTTTCAAGAGCACTAAATAATGATCCAAAAGTTACCGAAGCTACTAAAAATCTTATTTTGAAAGTAGCGGAAGAATTAAAGTATAGCCCCAATTTAGCTGCTCGAAATTTTGCTAAGAAAACATCTAACATTATAGGTTTAATACTTCCAGATATAACTGATGAATTTTTTTCTGAATTAATCAAAGGTGTAGATGAGGTAACCTATCAACACAATTTTTTCACAATGGTTATTAGTACGCACCGTTATTTAAATCTTGAGGACACACTCAATTCAGTTATTCAAAATGGTTTATTAGGTGGATTAATTTTATTAGTTCCAAATGTAAAAAAAAATATAAGGGAAATATTATCTAAAACTAATTTACCATTTGTGTTAATCAGTGGTGGTATGAGTTCTTCGCCTTACGATAATGTTTCAGTTGATAATTATCAGGGCACTTATGATATGACTAATTATTTAATTAAAAAATGTAATTATAAAAAAATAGCTCATATTTCTGGACCTTCTGATAATGATGATGCGAAAATTCGCATCAAAGCCTTTAAAGATGCTTGTTTTCAAAACTCAATTACAATTCCCAAAAATTATATTCTTCAAGGTGATTTCACTCGTGAATCAGGTATCAAGTGTGGTATGGAATTAATGAGTCTAAAAAATAGACCTGATGTAATTTTTGCAGCTAATGATATGATGGCACTTGGCTGTTATGATGCTGCTCTTAAAAAGGGGCTTAACATTCCTGATGATATTGCCGTTGTTGGATTTGATGATATTTTCATATCTCAATACCTAAACCCGCCCTTGACTACCGTTAAAGCACAAATTGAAGATGAAGGTAAAAAAGCAGCCGAACTATTAATTGAAAAAATTAAGTCTAAATCAACTAATAATCATCCTAAAAAAATAAAAATTGCTACTGAATTGGTGATAAGAAATTCTACTAAAATCATTAAATAAAATTTATAATAATATGAAAAAGTTTGAAACAAAATACGGTTACTTTTCAGATGATGGTAATGAATATATAATTAAAACTTTCAGGACTCCAAAACCTTGGATAAATGTTATTACTAATGGTGATTATGGATTAGTAATTTCACAAACAGGTGGAGGTTTTAGTTGGCTTGAACATTCTGAATTTAACAGGTTGAATCGTTGGCATCAGGATTTAATTAAAGACGATTGGGGAAAATATTTTTACTTCAAAGACAATAAAACCAGCGAAGTTTTTTCACCAACTTGGGCACCAGTAAAAAATGAACCTGAAAATTTTCAAGCAGTCTATGGTTTTGGTTATGCAAAATTTATTGCTGAATTTAAATCATTTAAAGTTTCATTAATTGTTTTTGTTCCAATCAATGAACAGTTGGAAATCTGGAATTTTGTTGTTGAAAATAAATCTGGAGAAACTCTCGACCTTTCTGTTTATTCATATTTTGAATGGTGTTTAGGTTCTTCTGCAGATCATCATCGTGAATTTCACAAAACTTTTCTTGAAACAGAATTTGATGAATCGCTCAATGTTATGACTGCTAAGAAAAGACTTTGGGAAATTCCTTTAGGAAATCGTGGTCATTGGAATATTGAATATCCATATTTAGGATTTATTAGTTCGAATAAAAAAATTTCTGACTATGATGGGGATAAAGAATCATTTATTGGTCAATATGGATCAGTAGAAAAACCAGCAGGCATATACTCAAATAAACTTTCAAGGAAGACAGGAAAGTGGAATGATTCTATAGGTACGGTAAAAGTTGATTTGTCAATAAAAGCAAAGTCATCAGAAGAGTTCTCTTTCTTTATTGGAATAAAGAAGAATAAAAAACAAATAAAAAAGTCTATTAAAAAATTCTCAAATCCAGTTTCTTTAGAAAACGCACTTAAAGCAGTTAAAGATTTTTGGGAAAAGATGCTATCAACATTAGTTATTGATACTCCTGATGAGGCAATGAATTTTATGGTTAATAAATGGGCTCGTTATCAAGCCATTGCAGGAAGGCTATGGGCAAGAACAGCTTACTATCAACAAAGTGGGGCTTTTGGTTTTAGAGACCAATTACAAGACAGTCTAGTTTTTTTGCCAATTAATCCCAAACTAACTGAAAAGCAAATTCGTTTGCACGCACGACATCAGCTTCAGGATGGAACAGTTCTCCATTGGTGGCATCCCATTACAGAAACAGGCCTGCCAACTAAAATGACTGATGATTTGCTTTGGTTACCATTCTTAATTATATATTACATTGATGAAACAGCTGATTATAATATTCTTGATATAAGAGAACCATACTATGATAATCAAAAGAAAAATGATTCTCTATTTAACCACTCAGTTAATGCTATCGAAAAAGTTTTAAATCGATTTAGTAAAAGAGGTTTACCACTTATTGGGGCTGGTGATTGGAATGATGGTTTAAGTGCAGTTGGTTTAGATATGAAAGGGGAATCTATCTGGTTAGCAGAATTTTTTTATTTGATACTGAATCGTTTTTCTGAAATTTGTGAAAGAATTAACAAAAAAAAATTCGCAAAAAGATATCGATTAAAGGCAATACAATTGAAAAAATCTTTTGATAAATACGCTTGGGATGGAAATTGGTTTTTTAGAGCAACAAAAGATAATGGTGATAAAATCGGTAGTAAGGAAAACAAAGAAGGAAGAATTTATTTAAACTCTCAGATATGGGCTGTGATAAGTAATATCGCAAATGATGATAAAAAAATAAAAGCGATGGAATCAGTAACAAAATACTTGTTAAAAAATAATGGATGTCTTTTACTCAGTCCGGCGTATACAAAACCCGATGAAATGATAGGTTATTTATCAAGGTATGCTCCTGGTAGAAGAGAAAATGGAGGTGTTTATTCTCACGCAGCAACTTGGTCAATTTGGGCTTATGCAATATTAAAAGAAAATGATTTGGCTTTTAAAGCTTACAAAAATCTCTGTCCTATTTATAATGGATTAAATGCAGATAAATATATAGCTGAACCTTTTGTAATGCCTGGTAACATAGATGGACCTGATTCACCCAATCATGGTATGGCTAGCTGGACTTGGTGTACAGGCTCAGCAAATTGGTTTCAAAAGGTAATTGTTGATTGGATACTTGGAATTAGAGCAACAATAGATGGACTTTTAATTGACCCTTGTATTCCAGCCGATTGGAAAAATTATACTGTTAAAAGAAAATTTAGAAATACAGTTTACGATATTCGTGTATTTAATCAAGGTGAAGAAAATCCTAAATTCAGTTATATGATTGTAGATGGTAAAAAAACAGAAAATAATATTATTAAGCCATTAAAGAAATCTAAAGTTTCAGTAGATGTGTTTTTATCTTAAAAATTTATTAAATCAATTATTTAAGTAAATAAAAAGGAGAAGCGTTATGAAAAAATTATCGCTTTCATTGTTTGTTCTTTCTTTAGCATTCTTATCAATGCTATCTAATTCCTTTGCTCAGTATCCTAATCGTGAAGATGTGGTTTGGGCAAAGATGGTTCCTGCTGGTTCTATAACTCTTGATGGAAATCTGAATGAATCAGCATGGGCAAATGCAACAACAATTAATGTTGTTTATGGTCAACCTGGTCCTCTTCCAACAAGTGCATGGAGACCTGAATTTCAGGAAGAAGTTTACTATGATAAAACAAATGCTACTGTAAAATTCCTGGTCTCAACTGACAATAAACTTTATCTTGCTTTTTATATGCCTGACTCTTCAGTTGGTGGAATTGGTGATTGGGCAAGATGGGATGGAATTTTAATGTCTATTAAAGATAAAGCAAGTAATATAAGGCCTGCTCCAGCTGCAGAGTACTTTTACACTTGGTGGTATGCCGGTATGAACAATCCGAACTTTCAAATTATTCCTGGAATGCCGCCAAGATTTATTGGTCGTTGGGGAACCTGGGGAGACACAACTAGAACTCAGGAACAGCGAGATGCTTGGGATGCTGCTTATCAGGTAATTGGCGGTTTATCCTGCCGTGATACTTTAGCTGGTGGTGCTTTGGAAAATGATCAGGCATGGGTCGTTGAAATGAAAATTGATTTAGGTGTTATGGGTTATAATGTTACCAATCCTAATGGAGACATAATTGCTATGAACTTTAGTATCTGGGATGGAGATTGGATTTGGGCTGGTGTGCCTTCAAAAATAGCTTCCTCTAGAACTTGGTTTCAGTCACCTTGGGGAAATGCTAATGCAATTAATGTTATACGCGTTTTTGGAAGACCAGATGTTACAATCAATACAACAAATCTTCCTGTGATTGCACCCGATGGTGTTATTCCCAACGGTTCTAACTTTGCTGAACCGACAATCGATGGTAATCTTAATGAACCTGTTTGGGGTGGAGCATTCAATTTTGATATTGCTTTTGGTGATTCAGCCTTGAGAGCAACCTATCCTACTGTTGGACCGCTTTCAAGTGGTCAATTCCAACCTGAACTTGGTGGAAATCCAAGACCTCCTGTAATTGATCCGGTTTCTGCGAAGATAAGAATGTTCTTCAGAAATAATTTCCTTTATCTTGCTGCAGATGTAAATGATCAGTTAATTCAGGGAACAAGTGAATTTGATAGGATGGATGGGGTAAGATTTATTTTTGGTGATAGAGATAATATGAATGATGATAATTTTATGACATTCAGACAATTGAGAGTTAATTTTGATCCATCCGGACAAGCAGTAGCATCAGAATATCTTGCTGAATTAGTAGATAGTGGTTATGCTTCTTTCGGAGTTCATTTAAAAGGCACTTCCACTGTTAATAATAATACTGATGTTGATGAAGGATATCAGGTTGAAATTAAAGTTGATCTTTCAAAATTTGGTTATCCTACAAATCTTGGTGATAAATTATTATTTGGCGGCGTGATGGTAATGGACGGTGATTCATTTGATGATTCACTTGCTAATTATGGAACGAGAACCTGGTGGTTTAGAGAAAGTGATTGGGGTCCGGCAACTGCATGGATGGTATTGGATCCAAACACTCCGGTTGGTGTTGAACCTATTTCAAATGCAATCGTTCCGAATACATTGGAACTTTATGGAAACTATCCGAATCCATTTAACCCAAGTACAAAAATCAGATATTCAGTTCCTTCAGCAGGAAAAGTATCATTATCATTCTTCAATTCGCTTGGTGAAGTGATCTCGTCTCGTGAATTTGATGTTAATACTTCTGGAATTTATGAATACGAATTTAATGCTGCTAACCTTGCAAGTGGCATTTATTTCTATCGAATTGAATATAGAAATTCAACAGAGCAAAATTCCTTGTCCAGCCGAAATGGAAAGATGATCTTAATGAAGTAAAATTACAAAGCGGAGAGTTGAGAAAAGCTCTCCGCTTTTTTATTATGATTATAGTTTGGAGAAGACTATGAAGCAAAAAAAATTTATTAGCCTGCTTTTATCTTTCATTATTCTTTATGGATTCTCTTTCCATTTACTTGGACAAGTGTCGGGTAAATTAACCGGTACTGTGAAAGATAATAATGGCGAACCATTAGTTGGTGCTAATGTAATAATTGAAGGAACAACTTTAGGAGCAGCAACCGACTTCGATGGTCGTTACACAATTTTAAATGTGCGTGCTGGAACTTACACTGTAAAATTCGGATATCTGGGTTATAAGTCGCAAAGAGTTGAGGGTGTTAGAATTTCTGCAGATCAAACCAAAATACTTGATGCGGTTCTGGAACCGGAAGTAATTCAAGGTGAAGAAGTTGTGGTCGTTGCTAAAAAACCTATTGTGGAGTTTAATCAAACAAGTTCTGTCTCTTCAATTAATAAAGAAGATATAAAAAATCTGCCTGTTCAAAGTTTGAATGAAATTGTCAATCTTCAGGCAGGAGTTATTGATGGTCACTTTCGCGGAGGAAGAATAGGGGAGGTTCAATATCAGGTTGATGGAGTTTCGGTAATTAACCCTTACAATAATTCTTCAATCTTAGAAATTGATCGTTCAATGATAGAAGAAGTTCAGGTTATTAGCGGAACTTTTGATGCAAAATATGGTCAGGCAATGTCTGGGGTTGTTAACGCAGTTTTGAAAACAGGAAGTGACAAATTTGAAGTTTCAGGTGAAACTTATTTCGGTGATTATTATACAACTGATACAAAACGATATCCAAATAACGATAAGTTTAGTCCAATTGGAATTCAAAATTATCAGATATCAGTAAGCGGACCTGCAGGTTTACCTCAAACAACTTTCTTTGTGAACGGTAGAAGATTTTTAACTGATGGTTGGATGTTTGGAACAAGAAGATTCAACCCAACGGACAAGAACGATTTTGAAAAGAAAATTTTTAATCCAACAGGTGATAATGAAATTATTCCAATGAATTTTTCTTATGAATGGAGTGGACAGGCAAAACTTACTAACCAATCGTTAAAGGATTTTCAGTTTAATTATCAGGCAACATTTAATAAGTCAGAAAGAAAGTATTACAATCATGGTTTCAGATTAAATCCTGATGGAACACCGACAAATTACACAACATCTATTTCACACGGTTTAACATTCACTCATACAATTTCTCCGTTGATGTTTTACAAATTGAATTTCAGACAAAACTATTTCAAATATGAAAGTTATGTTTATGAAGATTTGTTTGATCCGAGATATTTAGAAGCTGGTCAAAAAAAAGGTGATGCGAATTATGAAGATGGAGCAGTTGTTCAGGGAGTTGATTTAGGAAGATTCAGACAGCGAACAAACTCAGGCGTTGTAAAAGGTGATTTTACATGGCAAATTGATAATGCCAATCTTGTTGAATTTGGTTTAGAAGGTCAATACTCAGAAATTACCTTTGGACCTCCGGGATTTTTTGTAACAACCAATGTTAATGGTGTCGAAGTATTAAAACCTGTTTACCAATTTCCAAGACTGCCTGGCTTAAGAAATTATTATCCAAAACAATTTGCTTCATATCTTCAGGACAGGATTGAGCTTGGTGATTTAATCATTAGAGCTGGATTAAGATTTGAATATTTTGATGCAGCTTCAAAAGTCCCAAGTGATTTACAAAATCCTGCAAATACAATTCCCGGTGCTCCTGAATCAAAACTCGTAGATACTAAAATTAAAACTGCTTTGGCTCCCAGGCTTGGATTTAGTTTTCCCCTTACAGCTTCTGCTTCAGTTTATTTTTCTTATGGACACTTTTATCAGCTTCCCGGGCTTAATTTATTATATGACAATTCTGATTACAGCTTGCTTGATCAATTGCAAGCTGGCGGAATTAGTTATGGTGTAATGGGAAATCCTGATCTCAAACCAGAGTTAACTATTCAATATGAATTTGGTTTGAAGCAAGCATTGGCTGAGTATTTAGGTGTTCAACTTTCGTTTTTCTATAAAGATATTAGAGATTTACTCGGCGTTGAATTCGTAGATACTTACACTGCTGCTTCTTATGCAAGATTTACTAATGTTGACTTCGGCAGTGTTTATGGTTTTACTTTATCAGTCTTCCAAAGAAATCTTGCTAACTTTAATACAAGTTTAGATTATACTTTACAGTTCGCTCAGGGAAATTCAAGCGATCCAAGAGAAACCGCTAACAGAGCTGCTTCTGGTCAGGATCCACGACCGCGAGATTTACCATTCAATTGGGATCAGCGACATACACTTAATCTCAGTGCAATTTATTCTGCACCAGATGATTACTCAATCAGTGCAATTTTCAGATTTGGTTCCGGACAACCATATACACCAGAGATTGGTTCAGGATTCGGTGCATCCCAGGAAACAAACTCCGGAAGAAAAGATTCTTATTTTCTTTTGGATTTAAGAGCTGAGAAATATTTTAATTTTGATTTTCTAAACTTCAGCTTATTCGCAAGAGTGTTAAATGTTCTAAATACTCATTATGTAAATGGTTTTGTTTTCAATTCTACTGGAAGTCCGGATTACACGCTAACACCAAGTGCAAATCGTTCAGCACTTTTTGATCCATCTCGTTTTTATGAACCAAGAAGAATTGAATTCGGAATTTCATTCAGGAGTAAATAATTATGAAAAGAAATTTTAAAGAGAAAATTCTAAATCATCCAAAGCTATTGATGAAGTATGTAACAGCAATTTTATTAGTTTTCACTTCATCAAATTTCGGACAAACAATTTTACCATTAGTTCCCCCTGAATGGAGAGGTACAATTGATGCAGAAAGACAAGGTACGCACGATGCAAATTTAATCAGAACCCTTTTCTATAATTTTGGAATGGTTGGCGATTATCCTTCTGACCCTTTGAATGTTGATTTGAGCGTATTCCACTCAGTTGAAATTCCTAAAGGTTCAGGTGAGAATTATAGTGACGGAACTACACCTTTTGTGCTTGCAAAAGTTATTCAGACAAATGGAAATCCTGCCTACATTATGTTAACAGGGTACAGAGAGAGACAAGGAACAAGTCCTATTACAAATAAAACAATGAGGTTCGAACCAAGATTCGGTTACTTTCAGATTAATCCTGAAATAAATAAAGGAAGATCACCTGCAATCAGTAATGATCCAAGAACTTGGCCTGACGAATGGTATGATAAATTGAATGATCCTGATGATCCTGGATGGAGAGGTTCGTGGAATGGTTATTTTGGTAAAGCTCCAAGAGCTGATCAGGAAAGCTTCTGTGTTTATGATGATAATTATTACGATGCCTGGGCTTATTATCCGGATTCAAGAGACAATACAAGAAGAGGCTTAGGTTTAAGAGTTGAACAGCGCGGATTTCAATGGGCAAATCCTCAGGCAGGTTATGTTATCTTCTTTCATTACGACATTTCAAATGAAAGTACAACAAGTTATAACAACAATGTAATTTTTGGTCTTTATATGGACTCAGGCGTTGGAGGTTCTGCAATCGGAAGAGATGGAATTCCTGAATCGGATGATGATAATGCATTCTTTGATAAAGAAGCTGGTTTAAATCTGGTTTACACTTGGGATAAAAATGGAAACGGATTTAAAGGTCCAACAGGATATCTTGGTTATTCATATCTGGAAACTCCCGGAAATCCATTCGATGCTCTTGATAATGACGATGATGGTATTGTTGACGAGAGAAGAGATGGAGGTCCCGGACAAAAGATTATTGGTCAGCAGGCAATTTTAAATTATGTCAGCACAAATTATGACTTGAACAAATTCAGAGAACTTTTTGGTGATGTAACAAAGAGACCCGCTTATCTTGCAGGCGTTTGGTGGACAGGCGATGAAGATCTTGATTGGATTGCTGAATTTCATGATACAGGCGCTGATGGAGTTTTCGGTACAAATGATACTGGTGAAGGAGATGGAAAACCAACTCTTGGTGAACCATACTTCGATAAAACTGATATTGATGAATCCGATCAGATTGGTTTAACAGGGTTTAAAATGAACAGAATTCGTGCAGGCGCTGGTAATCCTTCTTCTGAAGTTGATCAAATTGTTTTCTTTGACGATGGTAAACAATGGCCTAAAAGACTTTATGAAAATATTTTCACAAATCCAGATAGCGCTTTCGGAACTCCTGTTGCACTTAATTACAATATAGGATTTTTATTTGCATCAGGTCCATTTATACTTGAGGCCGGTAAGACAGAAAGATTTTCACTTGCAATGGGTTTTGGACAAAACCTTCGTGAGTTAAGAGTAACAACAAAAGTAGTCCAACAGATCTACAAAGCTAATTATCAATTTGCTGTCCCGCCTCCAATGCCAACTGTTCAGGCATTTGCAGGAGATGGATTCGTTACACTTACATGGGACAATGCAGCTGAGAGAGCTTTTGATCCCATTACTAATGAAAACGATTTTGAAGGTTATAGAATTTATAGGAGTACTGATCCCACATTTTTGGATCCTCAGGTTATTTTCACTGGTACTGGTACTCGACCAATTGGTAATGGAAAACCAATAGCGCAATTTGATTTAAAGAATGGAATTTATGGTTTCTCTAATACAACAGTCGAAGGTGTAGCATATTTCTTGGGTGAAGATACCGGATTGAAGCACACATTTAGAGATACTACAGTAGTTAATGGTCAAAAATATTACTATGCTGTTTGTGCTTATGATAGAGGTGTTGATTCGATTCAAGTCTATCCTTCAGAGAATTCAATAACTGTATCAAAAACCTTACGAGGAGGTATTATTCTTCCTAAGAATGTTGTTGAAGTTATTCCCAATCCCCCAGTTGTTGGGTATCAGAATGCTCAAGCATTAAATCTTGTCCATTCAGAAGGTAGGGGCACGGGAATGGTTAATATTCAAATATTAAATTCAAGTTTAGTTCCAGATAATCATACTTTCAGTATTCAATTCTATGGTCATCAAGATAGTGTATTAGCTGAATATTATCGAATGGTTGATTTAACAACAGGTGATACATTATTTAATTTTGGTCACGATTTTAATGGTGAGGGAAGTGGTCCTGTAGGTGCTGGTATGCTTCCAATAATAAAAACAAATCGTGTGGTTCAAATTGATTCTTCAAATACTGGTTTAGTTATAACAGGTAATAGCAATGCTCCTTATAAGGTAAGATATTCAGTAAGTTATCCAATAAATTATAGGCGAATAGGTTTTCCTGAAGATATTGATATAATTTTCAGCGATTCATTTATAGATACTTCAATTGCAGGAGTTGGTGCTCCTGTTAGACCGGTTAAATTTACTGTTGTAGCAAAAACTTTACAAGGTGATCGAAAATTAAAATTCCGCTTTCGTAGTTCTAATCCGACATTAGGATTACCTGTAAATCATCAGGATTACATTGAGATTATGACTGCCCCTGCATCTCAGCCAACTCAACTTAGACCAACCTGGCGTCTTGAAGTTGATACTACTGGATTGAATGGACAGTCAGTTATTCCACCAACTTTAGGTGATGTTTATAGGATAAGATTAATTTATCCATTCACAAAGGAAGATAAATTTACTTTCATAACAAAAGGTCAGAGTCTGAATAGTGAATTAGCAAAGAAACAATTTTCAGAAGAACCTTATGTTGTTCCTAATCCTTATGTAGCTGCAGCGAGTTTTGAACCACAACGATTTGCTGTTATGGGACGAGGTGAAAGGAAAATCGAATTCAGAAATTTACCGGCAAATTGTACAATAAGAATTTATACACTTAATGGTGAGCTTGTTCAAACACTAAAACACGATGGAAATATTAATAAGGGATTTATTGAATGGAATTTACGAAACAGCGATCAGTTAGAAATTGCACCTGGTTTGTATATATATCATGTTGATGGTGGTGATGTTGGAACATTCATTGGAAAATTTGCAATTATTAAATAGCAGGTGAAAAAATGAAAAATATAAATTTAACATTTGGTTTGATTGTCAGCTTAATTCTGATAATAATCTTTGCTCAACCTGCTTTTACACAAAACAAAAGCGGAACAACAATCGGACAGTTTTTGAAGATAGAACCAAGTTCAAGAATTGTTGGAATTGGTAATGCTGGTGCTTCACTCTATGGCGAAGTTTCATCAATATTCTATAATCCTGCAAGTTTAGGAAGACTTGAAATGAATGATGTTCAATTCACTTATAACAAATGGATTGCAGACATTACTTACAATTATATGGCAGCAGGAATTAATATTGAAGGAGTAGGAACATTTGCACTAACAGGAACAATGCTAAATTCTGGGGAGATGGATGTAAGAACTGTTGAGCAACCTTTAGGGACAGGAGAAAGATTTTCTGTGAAGAATTTCGCACTTGGGTTAGGTTACGGTTTAATGCTGACTGACAGAGTTTCAGTTGGAATGCAAATCAATTACATAAATGAGATTATTTGGCATAGTTCTTTGTCAAACATCGGATTAAACTTTGGAGTACAATATCAGGTGGTTGATGATGGTTTAACATTGGGAGCAAGTGTTTCTAACTTCGGTGCAAGAGCTTCTTATGATGGAAGAGATTTATGGCTTAACTATGATTTAGATCCACGAAAATATGGCGATAATGATCAGCTTCCTGCTAAATTCAGAACAGATGCTTTTCCACTGCCTACAATTTTCAGAGCAGGATTGTCATACAAATTTAATTTTGGAAGCGACTATTCTGTTCTTGTTGCTGCAGATGCTATTCATCAGAATGACAATGGTCAATCAATTTCTATAGGTGCTGAAGTTTCATTGCTCGAATATTTTACAGTAAGAGGTGGATACAGAAACTTATTCTTGCCGAATCTTGAAGGCGGATTAGTTCTTGGCGGCGGAATTAAAAAAGATATTGCAGGTTCATATAATATTCGGTTTGATTATGCTTATGCTGATTATGGAAGACTAACTGAAGCGCACAGAATCACGGTTGGTCTTGGATTTTAATTTTGCGGTACTCCTTTGGTGTATGGAACTATAGAGCACACAGAAAATTTAATTAACTGTGTGCTCAGATTTTTTCTGAATGAAAAACGGAGCTTCGATGAAACTGAAAAATTTATTTATAATTACTATTGTTTTTGTTTCATTTAATTGTTGTCAAAACCATTCTATAGAATCAAATCAGAAATATCCTTTTCAGGGGAGGATAGATTATCAACTTACAAACGATGAAGAAAACTTCTTAGATTCATTACAGAGATATTCATTTCTTTATTTTCTTGATGAATTGAATCCTGAAAATGGGTTAGTAAAAGATAGAACAGCGGATTGGTCAGCTTCAAGTATAGCTGCAGTTGGTTTTGCTATTCCTTCTTATGCTATTGCTGCTGAAAGAAATTGGATTACTCGTGATAGTGCTGCACAGATTGTGAGTACAATATTGAATTTCTTCTTAAACTCAGAACAAAGCCCCGAGCCTTCTGCTACGGGTTACAAAGGTTTCTATTATCATTTTCTGAATATGAAAACTGGGAAACGAGATTATAATTGTGAGCTTTCAACTATTGATACTGGCTTATTCATAGCAGGAGTAATTTTTGCACGACAGTATTTCGATAGAGATAATGAAATTGAAAAATCAATTCGTGCAACTGCAAATAAGTTGATTGATAGACTTGATTGGAATTTTTTCAGAATGAAAACTGATGACCAATACAATAATTCAATTTGTATGGGTTGGTATCCTGAAAGTGGATTTCATAAAATGGGTTGGATCGGATATAATGAAGCAATCTTGTTATACATTTTAGCTGCTGGTGGAAATCTTGAAAATCCGCTTGAATCATATCAGGCTTGGCTAAATTCTTATGATTGGCGAGAACCTTACAAAGGATATGCTCACGCAGTTTTCCCTCCAATGTTTGGACATCAGTATTCACATATGTTCGTAGATTTTAGAAATTTATTTGATAATTATATGAAGCAAAAGGGAATTGACTATTTTGAAAATTCCAGAAGAGCAACTTATACTCAAAGACTTTATGCTATTGAAAATCCATATAACTGGGTCGGATATGATTCGTTATGTTGGGGAATTACTGCTTGCGATGGTCCTGGTGAAAAATATAATTACGACGATAAAAAATTTCATGGATACGCTGGAAGAGGAACAAGCGGACCAGACTTAGTCTATTTTGATGATGGAACTCTCGCACCAACTGCTGTAGCAGGTTCAATTGTATTTGCACCTGAAATTTGTATTCCGACTCTTATCAATATTCATAATAAATACAGCTTCACAGGTTTATGGTCAAAGTACGGAATGCTTGATGCTTTTAATCCAACACTAAACTGGTTTAATGATCAATACATCGGAATTGATCAAGGACCGATTGTTATTATGATAGAAAATTTTCGGACTGGTTTAGTTTGGAAATATTTTATGAAAGATCCTTTAATTCAAAAGGGACTTGAAAAATTAGATTTTGAATATTTAACTACTAAGTAAACTTAAAATAAATTTTATATGGCAATAAAATCATTTAGGAATATCTTATTCATAATAATTATCATCTTGAGTGGATTAGTGCAAAATTCTTACAGTCAGAAAAGATTGATTGATGATTTTGAAAATATAGAACTATGGAAAGTTTATAAATCAGAAGGAGTTGAAGCTCACACAAAACAAGTTGATGGCAGAACCGGAAATGCCATAAGATTCGTATATGATTTTACAAAGGGTTCTGGTTATGGAGGTATTCAGAAAGTTGTAACAGTTGAATTACCTGATAATTTTCAATTTTCATTTTATATCCGTGCAAATTCGCCAAACAATAATCTCGAAATTAAATTTCTTGATTCAACAGGCGAAAATGTTTGGTGGATTAATAATCGCAATTATACTTTTCCAACTGAATGGAAAAAGTTTAATGTAAAGAAACGACACATTGAATTTGCTTGGGGACCAATTGAAGATAAATCATTAAAAAAAATTTCAAGAATTGAATTTACAATAGCTTCATTTAACGGCGGGAAAGGTTGGGTTGAATTTGATGATCTTTATTTTGAAGAATTGCCATCTGAACTTCAATCAAAACAATTGCCTTTAATTAATTCGTCAACTCAGTTCAGTGATGAATATTCGATAAAAAATATTTCTGACAATAAACCCAATACCAAATGGTTAAGTGCTGAATCTGAAGAAGAAAAAATTCTAATTGACTTTCAGGGTTATCGGGAAATCGGAGGATTTATTATTGATTGGGACAGAGAGAATTATCCACAACAATTTGATATCTTTCTCTCTGATGGCGATGACAAATGGAACAAAGTTTATTCTGTAACTTCAAATTCCGGAGAAAGAAGTTATATCAGATTACTGAATGCCGAATGCAGATACGCTTTAATAGAATTGAAAAAAAGTTCAGGTAATAAATTTGGAATAAATGAATTAAAAATTTTAGAACCTTCATTCAGCGAAGACCTTAACCAATTCTACATAAATATTGCTAAAGATTTTCCACGCGGTTATTTCCCAAGATATTTTTATAAAGAAAAATCTTATTGGAATATTATTGGTGTAAAATCTGATTATAAAGAAGCTTTGATAAATGAAGATGGAATGATTGAAGTTGATAAAGCCAGATTTTCCATCGAACCAATGATTTTATTAAACAACAAATTAATAAATTGGAATGATGTTAAACTTGAACAGACATTAGAAAATAATTATCTGCCAATTCCAATAGTAAAATGGAAAAAGGAAAAACTTGAGCTGGAAATCAAACCTTTCGCATCAGGCGAAGCAAATTATAATTCAGTTTTATACACTATATATAAGATTTCCAATAAAGATTTACATCCCAAGTCAGGAAAATTATTTCTTCTGATAAGACCATTTCAGGTGAATCCATATTATCAATGGCTAAATCTTACTGGCGGAGTTTCAAAAATTAATTCAATTGATATTCGTGATTCAGTAATTAAAATTGATTCTGATAAATACATTTTCCCAATTACAAAATTTGTTAATGCCGGTGCGATTAATTTTGAATCAGGAAATATTGTCTCTTTGATAAAAGAAGGAAAAATTCCTGAATCTAAATTTGTCTCAGATGATCTTAATCTTATTTCTGCAGTTTTAGTTTATGATTATAATTTACAACCAAATCAATCCAAAGAATTTATTATAGCAATTCCGTTTTATGAAAGCCAATTGAATCTCGACTTTTCAAATAATGAGATGGATAATCTTAAACTTGTTGAGAACGAATTGGACAAAGTAAAAAATGAATGGGAAAAAACTTTATCCCATATCAAATTTAATTTACCTCCAAGTGCTGAAAAAATTATAAACACATATAAATCAAATCTCGCTTACATTTTAATTAATCGTGATGGCTTCGGAATTCAGCCTGGTTCAAGATCTTATGAAAGGTCGTGGATTAGAGATGGTTCATTAACTTCTTCTGCCTTGCTTAAATCAGGAATTGTGAATGAAGTAAAAGAGTTTATTGATTGGTATTCTGAATATCAGTATGAAAATGGTAAAATTCCTTGTGTAGTAGATAAACGAGGTGCTGATCCTGTTCCGGAACACGATAGTCACGGAGAATATATTTTTCTGCTGAAACAATATTATAATTTTACAAAGGATACTTCTGTTTTAAGAAAGCACAATCATAGAATTCTAAAAGCCGTTGACTTTATGAAGTCATTGATTGATGAACGATCAACAGATCATTATAAATATGGTAATGATAGTGTTCGGGCATATTATGGAATACTTCCTGAATCAATTAGTCACGAAGGATATTCAGCTAAACCAATGCATTCTTATTGGGATAATTTTTTTGCTCTGCGTGGATTTAAAGACGCAACAGACATTCAGCAAATTCTTAATGAAAAATCTGAATATGAAAAAGTAAAGAAGATACGCGATAACTTTAAAACTAATTTGTATAACTCACTGGCTTTAGCAATTAAGACGAGAAAGATAGATTATATTCCTGGTTGTGTTGAGTTAGGAGATTTTGATGCAACATCAACAACGATTGCATTATATCCGGTAAATGAAAAGAATAATTTACCTCAGCTCTATCTAAACAATACTTTCAACAAATATTATGACTTCTTCAAAAAAAGAAGAGATGGAAAAATTAATTGGATGAATTATACACCCTATGAAAACAGATTAATTGGTTCTTTCATATTTCTTGAACAACCTGAACGAGCCCAGGAATTAATAAAATTTTTTTTGAATGATCAAAGGCCTTCCGGCTGGAATCATTGGGCTGAAGTTGTATGGAAGGATTATAGATTTCCCCGGTTTATTGGTGATATGCCGCATACTTGGGTAGGTTCTGATTTTATAAATGCAATTCGTGCTATGTTCGTATATGAAAATGAATATGATTCGTCTTTGGTTATTGCTTCCGCTCTTTATGAAGATTGGATTAATTCAAAAAATGGTATTTCAATAGAAAATCTTCCTACATTTTATGGTGAAATTTCTTATAGCATAAAAAAAGAGAGTAAGAAATTTATTGTTAAAGTATACGGAGATATTGAAATGCCAAGAGGTAAAATTATTCTGAAAAATTTTAACTCAATGAAGCTGCCAAAAAAAGTTTTAGTAAATGGAAAGAATTCAAATGAATTTAGTAATAATTCAATTTTAATTAATGAATTTCCTGCAACAGTTGAAATATTTTATTAGAGCTGTTGGGAATATTAATCATCTGTCAATTTCATGTTCTGAAAATTTGATGAATCGTTTTGAAGGTTCAATTTAGGTTTGAGTTCTTTATTTATCAAAATGTTTTTAATAATAGGTGAATTAAATGAAAATATTTTTAACAATACAAATAGTTTTATTAATTATGTCGCAATCATTTAGTCAGGATAAATCATTAAGGCAGCAAGTAGAAAAACTTAATAAGGAAATTAAAGTTAAAGTTGATTTACAATATCTGATCTACTTACCAAAAGATTATGAAACTTCCGACAGACAATTTCCACTTGTACTTTTTCTTCACGGTGCTGGCGAAAGAGGAAATGATATTGAATTAGTTAAACGACACGGACCTCCGAAACTAGTTGAAGAAGGCAAAGAATTTCCATTTATACTTGTTTCCCCTCAATGTCCTTCAGACACAAGGTGGAACTATCAGACTCTTTCTTTAATTACTTTGCTTGATGAAATTGAATCAAAATACAGGATTGATAAAAATAAAATCTTTTTAACAGGTTTGAGTATGGGTGGACAGGGAACATGGACTTTGGCTCTGACTCAACCAAATCGTTTTGCTGCTATTGCTCCGGTTTGCGGTTGGACAGATAGTTGGGAAGTTTGTAAGATTAGTAAAATACCAACTTGGGTTTTTCACGGTGCGAAAGATGTCGTTGTACCTGTTAAAGAGTCTGAAGATATGGTAAACGCACTAAAGCAATGTGGTGGGAACGAAATTAAGTTAACTATTTATCCGGATGCAAATCACGATTCCTGGACTGAAACTTATAACAAAGAAGAACTTTACAAATGGTTGTTATCGCATTCAATAAATAATAATTAATCTTTTTAGAAATAATATGTGTAATACTGAAGCAGAAAAATATTTCATAAAAGAAGGCAAACCTTATTTCCTTATTTCAGGAGAAGTTCATTATTTCAGAATTAAAGCAAACAATTGGAAAAAACATCTTCAACTTCTTAAAGAAAGCGGTGCTAACACAGTCTCAACTTATATTCCATGGGATTGGCACGAAATAGAAGAAAACAATTTCGACTTCGAAGGCAAGACTAATCCAGCGAGAAATCTAATTAAGTTTATTAAACTCTGTAATGAACTAAAACTTGATTTAATTGTAAAACCAGGTCCATACATTCTTGCAGAATATGAAAATCAGGGTCTGCCTTCTTGGTTGTTAAAAAAATTAAGCAAGAATGCTTTTGCTCAGGATGAAAATGGAAATATCATCTCAAGTAATCTGGTTACATATTTATCAGATGAGTTTTTAGAATATACTTTTAAGTGGTATGATAATGTGATGCCAATTATAAATTCATTCCAAAAGAAGAATAACGGACCAATTGCAATGATGCAAATATGTAATGAGATTGGTGTGTTTCAATGGTTGTCTGGAAATATTGATTATAACCCTAAAGTGCTTGAGCTTTATAACGAGTTTATTAAAAACAAATATAAAAGTATTGATACTCTTAACTATGTTTACTCAACTAATTACCAGAATTTTGATGAACTCAAACCACCAGTTGGCAAAATAAAAAATAAAATTGATTACTGTGCTTATTATGATTTTCATTTATTCTTCAGACATTATTATAATGAATATATCACAATATTGAAGAATAAAATCCGAAGTTATGATATTGAAGTTCAACTAACACATAATGTTCCTGGCTGGATTTATGGAAATGCTGCTGAGCTTCCGATGTTAATAAGCACTTATTCTGAGATAATAAAAAATCATGATGATATCATATTCGGACTTGATCATATTCCTGAATTTGTTTCATTCCGCAATGCACATTCTGATTTTGCTTGTAATAAAATTTTAAAGGCAATGCAACCTAACGCACCTGTTTGGGCAGCTGAATTTCAGTCCGGAACAAGGGAACATCATGTCAGAGCTTATGCTTCAGAACTTGAAACTTTTTATTTTGCTTCATTAGCACACGGAATGAAGGGTTTTAATTATTATATGTTCTCTCAGGGAATTAATCCTGAAGGAAAAGGTTTTTATGGTAAAACTTTTTACTATCAGACACCTCTTGATGCAGATGCTAAGAAATTAGATTTGTTTAATTCAATAAAAAAAGTAAATAATTTTATTCGTAAAGAGGATATTGATTTAATAACCAGCATGACTCGCGCTGATATTTGTGTTGCTCTTTATAAACCTTATTTCTACACTGAACTTACCACTTCGCAATTGCTTAAAGAGAAAAGATTAAATGTTTCTGATTTAGGGTTATATGTTGATCCAAGATTTTTACGTGAAGAAATTTTATTTAATGGTTTGTTGCGTGGACTTCAAACATTGAATTATAATTATGATGTAATGGATTTAGAAAATTCTGATTTGTATAATCTTCTCAACTACAAACAGCTTTGGGTTCTTTCAACAGAATTTATGGATGCTGATACACAGCAAAAGCTTGCGGATTATGTTAAATCAGGTGGAAATATGATTATCTATCCGGTAATTCCATCGTTTGATTTATATCTTAATAAATGTGAAGTGCTGAAAGATGAGTTGGATATTAATTTCTTGGTTAGAAATTCTTCTCACAAAGTCTCTGCATTTGGTATAGATGAGGTATTTACTAATTTTCCTCAAAAGCAAATATTCACTGCAACTGATGATGAATCAATTGCATTTACTAAGGAAAAAGATGTGTGTGGTATTAAAAAGAAAATTGGAAAAGGTCAGGTTACTATTCTTGGTTTTGCACTCGGGTATTCATCAGATGAACATTTGAAGCTATTTGAAAAAATTTTAAAACAAGCGAGAATTAAAAAAGAAATCGAAATCTCTGATAGTGATATCCAATATGTTGTACGAGAGAGTAATAAAATCAGATACACATTTTTTATTAACTATCATAATCAGAAAAAGACTTTTTACTATAAAATTATTTCTAATAATAAAAACTCCAAGTCAGGAAAGAAAGTAACTTTGAATCCATATTCATATAAAATTATAAGAGAATCTCGTGAATAAATTAATCGCAAATATTTTTTCAAACAAAATTATAATCAATAAAATAATTTTAATTCTGTATTTATTTATTTCGCTTGAAACTTTTGCGAAAGTTGATACTATTCCACCCTTGACACCACAGAATGTAAAAGCATTTGGATACGAGAATCACATTGACTTATGCTGGTGGAATAATGAAGAATCTGATTTAGCTGGATACAAAGTTTATCGGAAAGTGTCGGGACAATTTTATTTTTATACAAATGTTTCCAAAGAAAAATCGTATTTAATGCTTAGTAATCTTGGTTTGAATAATACGCAAACATTTAAGGTTAGTGCTTATGATTCAAGTGGAAATGAATCTCCGTTAAGTGATTCTGTCGTAGCAACAACTCATATAATGACTGACGAAGAATTTTTAGATATGACACAAAGAGCAACCTTCAGATATTTCTGGGACTATGCACATCCTGTTTCCGGATTAGCGAGAGAAAGACTTGGTTCTGGAGAAACTGTTACAACTGGTGGTTCTGGTTTTGGTATTATGGCTTTATTGGTTGGTGTTGAAAGAGGTTTTACAAGTCGCGAACTTGCAAAGAAAAGAATGTTAAAAATTTTAAATTTTCTGACAAATAAAGCTCAAAGGTTTAGAGGTGCTTTTCCACATTGGTTGAATGGAACAACTGGTCAAGTCATTCCTTTTAGTCAATATGATGATGGAGGTGACTTAGTTGAAACATCATTTTTGATTCAGGGACTTTTAGCTGCTAGACAATACTTTAATGGAACAGATTCAATGGAGATCCAGATTAGAAATCTTATTACAAATATTTGGGAAACGGTTGAATGGAATTGGTATCGAAGATCTCCTTATAGCAATTATCTTTATTGGCATTGGTCACCGAACTATGGCTGGCAAATGAATTTTAAGTTAATCGGATATAATGAAACTATGATAACTTACCTACTCGCAATCGCATCTCCTACACATTCTGTTCCTGCTAATTTGTATTACAATGGTTGGGCAAGTTCGTCTGGATATTTTATCAATCAGACTTATTATGGTTATAAACTTTGGGTTGGAGAGCCTTATGGCGGACCATTATTCTTTGCACACTATTCTTTTTTAGGATTTGATCCAAGAAATAAACGAGACAATTATTGTAATTATTTTATTAATAACAGACACCATACTTTAATCAACAGAGCATACTGTATTGCTAATCCTTTAAACCACTTCGGATATAATGAAAACACTTGGGGTATAACTGCTTCTGATAGTCCTTGGGGTTATTTAGCACACCAGCCTTTTATTCACGATAATGGAACGATTGCTCCAACTGCAGCTATTTCTTCAATGCCATATACACCTCAAGAGTCTATCTCTGCTCTAAAAAATTTCTATCGTTCTTATTATGTTGGTCTGTGGGGAGAATATGGATTTAAGGATGCTTTTAACATAGGTGCGAACTGGTTTGCAAATAGTTACCTTGCAATTGATCAAGGTCCGATTATAGTTATGATTGAAAATTATCGTTCACAACTTTTATGGAATAAGTTTATGGCTAATCCCGAAATTCAACCAATGCTTGATGCGATTGGTTTTATTCCTGATACAACAACTACTGTTGAAGATATAAATTATTCGCCAGATGGATTTCAACTTTATCAAAATTATCCCAATCCTTTTAATCCAGGCACTACTATCAGTTGGCAGTCACCAGTAGGCAGTAGGCAAATAATTAAACTTTATAATTCGCTTGGAGAAGAAATTGATACAATTGTAGATGGTTACTTCGAAGCTGGCAAACATTCTACATTATACATTATAAATTCTTCATTGCCATCAGGCGTATATTTTTATCAATTGAAATCAGGAGATTTTATTCAAAACAGAAAAATGATTCTGATGAAATAAGAATTGAGTTAAGAAATAAATGCAAAGATGTCTGATAAAATATATTACAAACTTATTAGTAACATTTGTGACAATTACATCTTGCTCAAAGGATTCTGATGAAATAAAGACAATTAAATTTTGGGCAATGGGAAGTGAAGCTGAGCAGGTTTCAAAAATCCTACCGGAGTTTGAAAAAAAATATCCAAGTATTAAAGTTAAAGTTCAGCAAATTCCCTGGACTGCTGCACAAGAAAAACTCATCACAGCCTTTGCAAGCGATAACACTCCAGATATTTGTCAGCTAGGTAATACCTGGATACCTCAATTTGCTTCACTAAATGCAATTATCAGTTTGGATAAATTTATAGCCAAATCGGAAATCGTAAAACCAGTAAATTTTTTTTCAGGAATTTGGGAAACAAATATTATTGATAATAAAGTATATGGTATTCCATGGTATGTGGATACACGACTGATGTTTTATCGTAAAGATGTTTTTGAAAGAGCAGGATTTAAAGATCCACCGAAAAATTGGGACGAGTTGTACACTCTCTGTGTAAGAATCAAAGAAACTCAGAAGACTAAAGATAGATTTCCGATTTTTATTCCAACAAATGAATGGAATTCATTTATAATATTTGGTTTGCAAGCAGGAGCTGAATTATTGAAAGATGAAAACACTCGAGGTAATTTCAGCTCAAAAGAATTCAAAGAGGCTTTTGATTATCTAATACGATTTCACAAAGAAAATCTGACTCCATTCGGAATGATGCAGGTAACAAATGTTTATCAGGCAATGGCAGAGGAATACATTTCAATTTATTTCTCTGGTCCGTGGAATATTCCTGAATTTAAAAAATGGATGACAGGAGAACTTGCCGATAAATGGGCAACTGCTCCGATGCCTGGTTATCTAAATGAATATCCGGGAGTCTCTTTAGCAGGCGGTTCAAGTTTGGTTATCTTTAAAGATTCCAGGTATAAAGATGAAGTTTGGAAACTAATTGAATTCTTATCTGAACCAGAAATACAATTAAAAGTTTATAAAGTTACCAATAATCTTCCTTCAGTAATTCAAGTCTGGCAAGATACCTCTCTTTCAAATGATATTTATATGAAGGCATTTTATCAACAGTTACAAAATGTTGTATCAGCACCAAAAATTCCTGAGTGGGAACAAATAGTTTTTTCTAAACTGCAACAATATGCTGAGTTTGCTGCAAGAGGAGTTATGACTACAGAAGAAGCCCTTAAAAAACTTAATGAAGATGCTGATCGTATCTTAGAAAAAAGAAGGTGGTTGGTTGAGAGTAAACGAGGGATGGTGAAATGAAAAAAGTTTTAGATAAAATTTAATACTAAACATTTTTAGCAATGATGAAAAAACAACGAGCTTTGAGTTTTAAGACAACTACAACTACAGCTTATTTTTTCCTTGCACCGGCTTTGAGTGCAATATTTATATTCTTTTTCATTCCTGTAATTGCAGCTTTCATAATTAGCTTCACAGATTTTGATATTTATACCCTCGGAAATTTTTCTACACTTAGGTTAATTGGTTTTGATAACTATGTAAAATTATTTAGTGATGATTTATTCTGGACAGCACTTGGAAATACTTTTTATTTTGTCGTTGTTGCTGGTCCGCTGTCAATTGCAGTTTCTCTTACTGCAGCTCTATTGCTCAACTCAAAATTAGTAAAGTTTAAATCTCTGTTCAGATTAGCATACTTTCTTCCTGTGGTTACGACATTAGTTGCAGTAGCAATTGTATGGAGATTCATTTATCATCCAAACTTTGGAATATTAAATTTCTTTTTGGGTCTTATTGGAATTAATCCCATTGATTGGCTTGGTGATCCTGATTGGGCAATGCCTTCAATAATCTTGTTGGCTGTATGGAAAAATTTTGGCTATAATATGATAATATTCATTGCAGGACTTCAAAATATTCCTGAAGAACTTTATGAAGCAGCAGATATTGAAGGTGCTAATGCATTCCAAAAATTTAAACACATTACTTTACCAATGCTTGCACCCACAACAATTTTTGTAAGCATAATTACAATGATCGGTTATTTTCAGTTGTTTGCAGAACCTTATGTTATGACTCAAGGCGGTCCTTTGAATAAAACTTTAAGCATTGTTCAGTATATGTATCAGGAAGGTTTTCGATGGTGGAATATGGGTTATTCTGCTTCAATTGCATTCGTGCTATTTATTATAATTTTTATCGGAACTTTAATCCAATTCAAAGTGCAAAAGCTTAGTAAATAAAATGAAAAAAATTATTTTACACATTGTGTTAATTTTTGTTGCAGTCATCACTTTAATTCCTTTTCTTTGGATGATCTCAGCTTCACTTATGTATGATGGACATGCAAGTGTATTTCCACCAAGATTTATTCCTGATGAATTTACTCTGATGCAATATGAAAGATTGTTTGAAAGATTAAGTATCGCCAGAAATTTTATAAACAGTTTAGTTCTTTCAATTCTAGTAACAATAATTTCATTAACACTTAATTCAATGGCTGGTTTTGCTTTTGCTAAATACAGATTCAGAGGAAAAGATAAACTGTTTAATCTATTATTAAGTTCAATGATAATTCCTGCACAAGTTACAATGCTTCCGTTATTCCTTATGCTAAAATGGATGGGTTTTATAAATACTTATATGGCTATTATAATTCCGGGATTAGCAAACATTTTTGGTATTTTCTTAATAAGACAATATTGCATTTCTATTCCGGATAGTTTAATCGAAGCAGCCAGAATTGATGGTGCAAATGATTTTTTAATTTATAGAAAAATTATTCTTCCACTTCTTACTCCCGTGCTTGCTACATTAGCAATATTCAATTTTCTTGGTACATGGAATGATTTCCTTTGGCCATTGATCGTAATGACTGATGACTCAATGTATACTTTACCGGTTGCTCTTGCAAACCTTATGCTCGAACATACAAAAGATCCCGAATTGATGATGGCAGGTTCAGTACTAACAATATTACCTGTGATTATAGTCTTTCTGGCTCTTCAAAAGTATTATATGAAAGGATTAATGATTGGAAGTGTTAAAGAATAAAATGTTTTCAGCAAATGCTACCAGAAGAATAATATGAAATCTTGTGCAAAATATAAATTCATTAGTTTTATTGTTACTTTGACTATAATAGCCACTTCAGCTTCTTTAGATTTAAAGGCACAGGATGATTTGCAGCCATTAGCTAAAGTTGGTAATCAATTTATAACAGTTGATGAATTTAGAAATCGTTATGAATTTATGCCGCACCTTAATTATTCAAGTGATAATAAAGATACTTTGAAAAAAGAATTTTTGTATTCTCTGATAGCCGAAAGATTATGGGCTTTGGAAGCACTTGAAAAAAGAATAGATACTTTAGATATCGTAAAACAATCAATAAAAACGCTCGAGAAACTTTTTGTAAAAGATGAATTATTCCGAAACGAAGTAGAATATAAAATACAACTTTCCTCAGAAGAAATCTCAAAAGGTCTGTTTAGGGTACCGAGAACTTTGTATATATATATGATAACTGCCTCGGATAGCAATGAAATTTATTCAATATATAATTTATTACTTGAAGGGAAGAATTTCGATTCGATTCTGGTAACAAGGCAAGAGTACAATTCACAACAAAAACCTTTTCAAATAAAGTTAGGAACATTTAGTAATAAATTGATTGAGGATTTAGTTTTTGATTTAAAGTTAGATGAATTCAGTGTTCCGATTAATTCAGATTCCAAATGGTACCTTTTTAAAATCGTTAGTGAAGCGATTGATTCTTCTTTATTTAATAACAGTGAAACAGCAAGGAACAAAGCCATATCAATTCTCACAGATCGAAAGCGAAAAAATATAGCTGGTAGATTTTTAGATAGTCTTTTAGGCGGACGAACCATAACGGCAGATAAAGAATTGTTTAATACATTCACTGATAAACTAATTCAAGTACTCGATGAAAGAGTAAGTAAAACTATTTCAGATTCTAATAAGATCATTGAATTAACTTCAGTAGATTTGATGAAAGTATTGAATCTTATTGAACAAAGTAAATTGAATTCACCCTTTGTAAAGTTTGATATTACAGAATTAACACTGAAAGATTTTATTTATTATCTATTGTATCAGAAAATTTCTTTTCCTTCACTCAAGTCTAACCGTATAAAGCTTGTTATTAATTCAGCTGTAAAACAATTTATCGAAGATGAAGTTATAACTTCGGAGGGTTACAAACGAAAATTAAATTTCAGTCCTTCAGTTCAAAAAGAACTTGATATGTGGAGGAATTATTATTTATCAGAAATTATGATGCAAAAATTTTCTGATTCAATAACAGTAAGTGACTCTGAAATTGAAAACTACATAATCCAGAAATCTGATAATGGTTCAAATCAATTGATGATTAACATCGTAGAAATCTTAACTCATAATCTTGATGATATGATGAGTGTGCTTGATGAATTAAAAAGTGGTAAGAATTTTCGTGAGTTGGCCAAACAATACAATCAAAGAGCTTATACAAAAGCAAGTAATGGTGAGTGGGGAAATTTTCTGGCAAAGTCTGCAGGCGAGATCGGAGAAATTGCATCTAAATTAGATTTAGGAGAAATCTATGGTCCAATTAAAGTAAGAGATGGATATTCTATCTTTCAATTAATTGATAAAAAAGTTATTCCTGATTCAATAATTAAGATTAGTGATGAACCTAAGGATTATATAAGAATGAAACTTACTCTTTCTAAAGTGAATGAGTTAATTAATAAAAATACTTTTTACTTATCACAAAAATTCGGTGTTGAAATAGATGAAAATTTGCTTAATAAGATTGAGTTAAGCCAAATTAATATGTTCACATATAAGTTAATTGGATTCGGAGGAAAAATTGCAGCGATGCCAATTACAATTCCAATTTTCGAGTGGTATTATTTGAATAAAAAATCAGAAATTCCATAGGTACAAATTATGGCTGAAGTAATTCTAAAAAATGTTTCTAAAATCTATGATGATAAAACAAAGGCTGTTGATAAGTTAAATATTATCATTAAAGATAAAGAATTTGTGGTATTGGTTGGTCCTTCCGGATGTGGTAAAACAACTACACTAAGAATGATTGCCGGATTGGAAGAAATTTCTGAAGGTCAAATTCTTATTGATGGAAAAGAAATAAATAATCTTCCTCCCAAAGATCGTGATATTGCAATGGTCTTTCAGAACTATGCTTTATATCCTCATATGACTGTTTATGAAAATATGGCTTTTGGTCTCAGATTAAGGAAGTATGATAAAAGTGAGATTGATAAAAGAGTTAAAGAAGCTGCTAAAATTTTAGGTTTGGAAAATTACTTAAGTAGAAAACCTAAAGCTTTATCAGGTGGGCAAAGGCAAAGAGTTGCGGTAGGCAGAGCAATCGTTAGAAATCCTAAAGTGTTTCTTTTCGACGAACCGCTAAGTAATCTTGATGCAAAACTTCGCGTTCAGATGAGAAGTGAAATTTCCCGATTACATAAGGAACTTGGTACGACAATGATTTATGTTACTCACGATCAGGTTGAAGCAATGACGATGGGAGATAAAATTGTTGTTATGAAAGATGGAAAGGTTCAGCAAATTGATACACCTTTAAATCTTTATAATAATCCAGCGAACAAATTTGTAGCAGGATTTATCGGTAGTCCTTCAATGAATTTTATTGAAGGAAAAATTTTTGACTCTGGTCGTATTGTTTTTCAAAGCAAGCAAAACAATCTATCATTTAATGTCCCTGATAAATTTATCAAATCTCTATCATCATATAAAAACAAATCAGTTTGGTTAGGAATCAGACCAGAAGATTTTATGCTAAGGTTAAATGGAGATTATCAGGTTGGAGCTAATGTTGAGATTGAGGTGGAAATTAATTTAATTGAGCCGTTAGGAAATCAAATGTTAATTTATTTTACTTTTGAAGGCAATCAACTTGTTGCGGAGCATAGAGGTTTTATCTCTATTGAAAAAGGAACAAAGCAAAAGTTTTCATTAAATTTAGATAAAATCAAATTTTTCGATTTTGACTATGATAATCAGATAATACTCTATTAAATTTTTGCTGTATCTTTAGTTTAATTAAAGTTTCTGCCTAATATCTCCCAATTGTTCAAAATTAGCCACCTCTTAACGAACCAATATTAAATTTTTTTAGAATTTCAAATTTTTAAGCTGGTATTTTATTTGGCTAATAAATATCAAAAAGAAGAATTTTATGGGTATTTCAACTATAAAACTTTTGGAGAAATTTATTGATTATTGTGCTGAACGAAATAAGGTTATAAGTAATAATATCGCCAATATTGGCACCGAGAACTATCGACGAAAAGAAATTTCTTTTGATAAAGTTTTAGATGAGACATTGAATTCTAAAATTAAAACAACTAAAGATAAACACATCAAAACTAATTTAATTGATCAAGAACCTTTCAAAATTGAAAACACAAAAATTAAAGATTACTCATCTGGTGTTAATAATGTTGATATTGAGAAAGAGATGGCTGATTTAGCTGAAAATACTTTACTCTTCAGATTTGCTTCAAAAAAAATTGGTGATTATTACAGAGGTATTCAAAATGTAATTAAAGGTGGAGGTAGCAAAATATGAAAATAAATAATAATTTCTTTGGCTTTGAAATTAGCGCCAGAGGACTTAGTATTCAACGAAAAAAAATGAATATAATTGCGGAAAATCTTGCTAATGGAAATGCCGTAAGAACTGAAGATGGGCAGCCAATAAAAAGAAAAGTATTAAATGTTGTCCTGAAAGACGATAAATTTTCAAATCAAATCAAAGACATATCCAACACAATATCTTTAAATACAACTAATCCAAATCATATTAAAAGTCCTAATAATTCAATTAACACTCCACAACGAGATAATATAATTATGAATGTACAAGAGGATCAATCAAGAGGCGATATAGTTTATATGCCAGAACATCCAAATGCAGATGAAAATGGTTATGTTGAAATGTCAAACATTAATACAATCACTGAAATGATTGATATGATTGCTGCAACTCGTAGTTATGAAGCAAATTTAACTGCACTGAACTCTTCAAAACAAATGATTAAAGATTCTTTGGAGATTTAATATGAGAATTGATAATAACATAAATAATTTAATTACCAATGGTTATCAAATAAATAATAGAACAAAAAAAATCTATGATTTTAATACAAATCTATCTCCCGAAATATTAAATAAAGAAGAAAAACAGTTTTTTGCAAATATGTTTCCTGAAAAAAAGGTAGAGGTTATGGAATATAATTTTTACAATCGGAATGGTAAAGTTTCTACAAATTTATTAGGCTCATTAATTGATAGGAGATATTAAAATGGCAATAGAAAAAATATCTAATATTATAAATCCAATCTCATCTCAAAATTTAAAATCAAAAGACGATTTAGCTCAATTCGGGAGCATTTTTGGTGAATTTATTAGTTCCGTAAATCAGGATCAATTAAAATCTTCTCAAATTACTAAAGATTTTATTAGCGGAGAAAATGTGGAGATTCATGAGGTTATGATTGCTGGAGAAAAAGCTAAAACAAGTTTAGAACTTCTTGTTGAAATAAGAAATAAAACTATCGATATGTATAAAGAATTAACAAGAATGCCGGTATAATTTTATGGCAAAAACTAAATCTTCCTCAGAATCAATTAAAAATTTTTTAAGTACATTAACTCTTAAACAAAAAATTGTAATAGGATTATCAGTTGTTACTACTTTTATACTCATCTTACTTTTAGTGACAATTTTTAACGAACCTAATTATGGAGTTTTATTTGCAGACTTATCACAACAAGATGCGTCAAAAGTTGTTGAACACCTCTCTGCGCAAAAAATCCCATATCAAATTGAAAACAATGGAACTTTAATTAAAGTCCCTAAAGATAGGCTTTATGAAACACGATTAGAACTGGCAGGTAAAGGTCTTCCCTCGTCGGGGACATTAGGATATGAATTGTTCGATAAATCAACGATGGGAATGAGTGATTTTATGCAAAAACTTAATTTCAAAAGAGCTTTGGAAGGTGAATTAGCAAGAACTATTATGGTTCAAGAAGGTATTGAAGGCGCAAGAGTTCATTTAGTTTTTCCTGAAAAGTCAATTTTCAAAGATGAGCAAATTCCTCCAACTGCTTCAGTCGTTGTCAATCTCCGGGATAACTACAGACTCCCAAAAGAAAAAGCTTTCGCAATAGTTAACTTCATTGCTAGTTCAGTAGAGGGTTTATCAACTAATAATATTACCTTAATCGATACTAAAGGTAGATTACTTTGGAAAGAAGATTCTGAAGGCAATCTGTCTATTGCATCTACTAAACAATATGAAATAAAAAACTCTATAGAAACTTATTTAGCTCAAAAAGCTCAAAATTTATTAGATAATGTTTTAGGGTATGGAAACTCTATGGTTCAGGTAAACGCAGAATTAAATTTCAATCAAGTTGAGAGAACTATGGAAATTTATGACCCCGAATCTCAGGTAGTAATTAGTGAACAAACCTCAATTGGTAGTAATGCCGGTTTCTCAGTTGGTGATACAACTCAACAAAGTACAGAAAATACTGTAACTAATTATGAGGTAAATAAAACAATTCAAAGAGTAATTGAAGAAACTGGAAACATCAAAAGATTAAGCGTAGCAGCGGTTATAAATGATATTCCTAAAATTGTGGAAAAAGATGGTAAACAAGTGACTGAATACACACCCAGACCACCTGAGCAAATTCGAAAGATTGAGCAACTTCTAAGAGGTGCTCTTGGTATTGATGAAGAGAGAAATGATATTGTATCGATTGTAAATATTCCTTTCGAAACAAAAACATTTGACGATGAAATCATAAATCAACCAGCCTCTTGGTTAGATGATAAAAATGAAATAATCAATTTGATTTTAATCATTATTGCAATAGCAGGCTCAATTTTCCTTTTGAAAAATATTACAGGAAAAATAAAATCGGACAGAATTCATATTGGAACCGTTGAAAGTCCAAAGCTGACAACTGGTAAATCTGATAATCCAGTTTCCAGATTAGAAGGTAAAGAAAAAACAACACCTGAATTAAGTGCTTCTGGTAAATCTACCCTTTTAGAGATAAAGAAAAAACAAGGACAATTAAACATAACTGACCTTGATGAAGAAATTTCTGCAGAAGCAATGAACAGAGAAATCCAGATTGAAAGAATTAAAAATTACATTATGAAAAATCCTGCCGATGCTTCAAAACTAATAAATACTTGGTTATACGAAAATGAATGAGAGATTAAATAAATCTAGCTCAAAAGAGATAGTTCAACAAGAATCGATAAGTGGTTTAAGAAAGGCAGCTTTATTGTTTCTTGCAATTGATGTAGAGACTGCTTCTTCAATAATTAAGTTTTTAGATTCAGAACAAGTTGAAAGAATTTCTACTGAAATTGCAAAAATCAAAAATGTTCCATCTAAAATTGTTGATAATATTGTCAAAGAGTTTCACGATATGGTTATTGCAAGGGAGTATGTTTTAGAGGGAGGTATTGAATATGCTCAAATGCTTTTAGAAAAATCATTAGGAACGATAAGAGCTCAAGAAATTATAGAAAAAGTCAAATCGTTAACAACAATGAAAGGATTTGACTTTCTAAAAAAGGCAGATTCGGCACAATTAGTTAGTTTTTTAAGTAAAGAACATCCTCAAACAATTGCTCTTATTTTATCACATTTAAGTCCTGACAAAACTGCTGAAGCTTTAAGAGAATTGCCTTCGGAATTAAGAGCTAATGTAGCTTTTAGAATTGCTACATTAGGAAAGGTTGCACCTTCAACATTAAAACAGATTGAAAAAGTAGTTGATGAATTAGCTGGAACTTCATTAAATCAATCTACTACAAAAATTGGAGGCACAAAAAGTATTGCGAATATCTTGAATAAAATGAATGTTAAGCTTACAAAAGAAATTTTAGAACAATTCGAAATGTGGGATCCCGATGTAACGCAAGATGTTAAAAGACAAATGTTCTTGTTTGATGATATAATTAATATTGCTGATAGAGATATACAAAAAATTCTTAAAGAAGTTGATAGAAAAGATCTTGCTTTATCTCTCAAAATTGCTGATGAAAAACTAAAAGATAAAATCTTTAAGAATATGTCAGAAAGAGCTGCAGACTTGCTTAAAGAAGAACTTCAATATATGGGTATGGTAAGACTCAAAGAAGTTGAGGCAGCTCAGAATAAAATTATTGATATAATAAAAAATTTAGAAGAAAGTGGAGAAATTGCTTTAGGTAGCGGAAATAAGGAGGATATGTATGTCTGAAAAAATTATATTAAACAAATCAATTCATAAAATCAAAACAATAAAATTAAATGATGAATTTGAAGTCATCCCTAAAGAAGATGAAAATGAAAATCTTCAGAAACAAATGGAAATAGAGCTACATAATCATTTTATAAAAGGTTTTAATGAAGGTCAAAAAGAAGCTTCTTCACGATTGAAAAAAGAATACACAGAAAAACTTAAAGAAATTTATTCTTTATTAGAATCAATAATGATTAAAATTGATAATCAGTTAATAGACCAATATAAAAGAATAAATGAATTCATTATTAATATTTCCTTTTTAATATCTGAAAAAATTATTCGCAGGGAAATTGATAAAGAATCACCTATTTTTCAAATGATTGATGAATCTTTGAAAAAAATAACATCGGCTAATCAAGCTTTAATAAAATTAAATCCTGATGACCTAAAATTAGTTGAAAGTAATATTGAACTGATTAATAAAAAATTATCAATCGATAATGTAAGACTTGAAGCAGATAATAGAATTGAAAAGGGAGGGTGCTTAATAGAAACAGAAATCGGAAATTCTGATGGCAGGATTAAATCTCAATTGGAAACATTGAGAAGACAAATTGAATCTTATTTTGAGGAAAACAATGCTTGATACACTTTACTCAAAATATGAATCGATTATCCAAAATACTGATACCATAAAACTAATTGGTAAAGTATCTGATGTGATTGGATTAATTATCGTCTCTATAGGTCCAAATGCGTCTTTAGGTGAAACTTGTAAAATTATTGATAAAGATGGTAATCTTGTTTGTAGAACAGAAGTTGTCGGATTTAAAGATGGTAAAGTTCTTTCAATTGCTTTAGATGAGGTTCATAATATTGCCCCAAAATCAGAGATTATTGCAGAGGGTAAAAGTTTCACAATTGGTGTTGGTAAAGAATTATTAGGAAGAATTATTGATGGCTTAGGCAATCCAATTGATGGTAAAGGTGACTTGAAATTTACCTCTTACAGAACTATACACAGACAACCTCCATCTCCATTAGTTCGTAAAAGAATTGATACTCCTTTACAAACTGGTGTCCGTGCAATTGACGGATTATTAACAATTGGTAAAGGTCAAAGAGTTGGAATATTTGCTGGAAGTGGAGTAGGAAAAAGTGTATTATTAGGTATGATAGCAAGAAATACTAATGCGGATGTAAATGTAATTGCTCTTATTGGTGAAAGGGGCAGAGAAGTTAGAGAATTTATTGAACGCGATCTTGGAGAGGAAGGATTAAGTAAGTCTGTAGTTATTGTTGCTACAAGTGATAAGTCAGCTTTGTTGAGATTAAAAGGCGCTTTTATTGCTACGACAATTGCAGAATATTTCAGAGATCTTGGAATGGATGTTTTGTTAATGATGGATTCAGTTACAAGATTTGCAATGGCTCAAAGAGAAATTGGATTAGCGATAGGAGAACCACCAACTACTAAAGGTTACACACCAAGTGTTTTTGCCTTGTTGCCAAAATTATTAGAGAGGGCTGGAACTTCTAAACAAGGTTCTATTACCGGTTTATATACGGTATTGGTTGATGGTGATGATATGACAGAACCTATTGCTGATGCCGTTCGATCTATTCTTGATGGTCATATTGTTCTATCTAGAAAATTAGCAAATAGTGGTATTTATCCCGCTGTTGATTCTCTACAAAGTATTAGCCGAATTATGCCAGATATAATCTCTCAAGAACATAGAGAGCGAGTTAGAATTTTTAATGAGATTTTAGCTACTTATAAGGAGGCGGAAGACTTAATCAATATCGGGGCTTATGTTAAAGGTAGTAATCCGCAAATTGACCATTCTTTATCAAAAATTGGTCAATTAAAATCTTTTATCAAACAAGATATGTTTGAAAAAACTGAATTCAAATCAACTATTGAAAGATTAAGTAATATCATTCAACTATAAAGTATGTCAAAATTTAAATTCGAACTTGAACCAGTAAAAAAAGTAAAAGAAAACCTTGAATTAAAAGTTAAACGTGAAATTTCTGTAATCGAAAAACAAATTAATGAAAAATTAGATGAGAGAGAGGCATTAATTCAAGAAATAGATTCTTTTAGGAATTATAAATTACATAAAATTAACGCCTTTGAAATCCAATTCATTCAAAATTATAAAATCACCCTGAATGTTAAAATTAAAAATATTGAAAATGAAATATTAGAACTTCAAAAAATAAAAGAAAACAAAATCAATCAATTAAAAATTTATTCTAAAGAGAAAAAGATAATTGAAAAGTTCGAAGAGATTAAAAAACAGGAATTTGTTAAACAGGAAAACAAAATTGAAGCTAAATCATTTGATGAATTAGCAATTCAAAAATATTTGAGAGAGAAGCTATGAAAAACTTAATTTTGATTATGCCTTTTGTTTTCGCATTCATTTTTGTAACAGGTGCATTAGTCTACCTTAACTCTATTTATACAAATATTTTTCAGTTCGATTTTACTCCCAGAAACAATAATCAAACTGCTTTTTTAGATACACTCAAACAAAAGGATACACTTGTGGTTAATGAAAATAAAGCATTAAATGAATTATCGATTCAACAACCTTTGAATACTGATACTTCTGATTTATTAACAAATTTTGTTGAAAACCAAACTACTGACATTAATTCTAAAAGTAAAGATGAATATAAATCAACTTCTGAATTATCAATTAAAGATAGACAAAGAGAAGAAGATTATAATATTTGGTTAAAAAAGACAGTTAAATTGATTGAAAATCTACCTCCCGCTCAGGCTTCTAAACTATTGAAAAATTATTCCGATAATCAAGCCAGAGACATTATTTATACAATGAGACAAAAACAAGCTGCAAAAATTATTTCTTATTTAGAACCGGAATATGTTCAAAAAATAACTAGGTTTCAATAATGCTAATAAATACCTTATTCATCTCAAAATATCAGAATACTAATCATACTGAAATTAAGAATAATGAAAATCAAAAATTATTTGCTTTTCTTTACTCTGAAATTATGAATGTTGAAAATGAGAAAGGAATAATAAATCTTTTACCAGAACATGTTGGCGGCAATATTTCTGAATATAAAAGTGTTTTTGTTAACTACAATTTTGATTCAAATGTAAGTCTTAATTTAACTTCAAGTTCTAACGATCCTATTGTTAACCTATCTGCCTTATTTGAAAATGAATTAGATGTCAAATCATTAAATGAAACCGAAAAAATTATTTATTCACCTCAACAATTTATAAGTAGTTTTACTGAATTGATAAAAACCATATTAAAAAGCGATAAGGAAATATCAAGTGTAAGTCTTAAGTTGTTTTCAAAGAACTTTATATTTAATCATAGTGTTGATAACTCAACTTTAGTAGACGTTGAACAGTTATTAAAAGAGACTTTCGAAAAAGAAACAATTTTTTCATTAAGTTTAAGTGTCTCAAACAAACAAGTTCTCTTTGAAATTTTACCTCAGGTTGAATCATCTTCATTAAATATTAGAATGAATGATTCAGTAAAAGGAAATTTAAGTTTACCAAATTATGATGGAGTTTTAAGTAGTAGTATCGAAATGAGTTCTCATGATTTTGCTAATGAAGAATCAAAAAATTCAAATCATAGAGTAACACAAGAAAATCATAATAAATTGCATGAGGTTTCATTACACAAATTAAATCCATCATTAGAAAATACTAACGATTTAATTATAGAAGCTGATTCTTCATTGAGTAATGAAAATAAAACAGAAATTAATACATACTTAACTCATAAAGAGT
>Ga0308420_1000014_pt1 | contig 63145 bp, 48 predicted proteins | sample HotsprSampleMS55_FD_203802 | JGI IMG/M metagenome (GOLD analysis project Ga0308420, IMG submission 203802) | Hot spring phototrophic mat microbial communities from Mushroom Spring, Yellowstone National Park, Wyoming, United States - 20090730_MS55 ... | reverse complement strand
CGCTACGCTCCGTTCAGCATGACAGTGCATCTGCAAACATCGGCATAACCAGTTCAATTCGTATCCTTTTTAGAGCGTGCATTCACCCAATTTTAATTGTCAACACAACCTAAGGTTATTCCATCAATATAACTGTGGCTTCAAATGAGACTCTTCTTCGTGCTGCTCATTCTTACTGTAGCATCTATTGGCGCTATTTTGTTCTTTATTCGCGGTTATGCCAAACTCCCTAAAGCTCTGCCCAACGAAACAGCGATACCTTCTCCTGACTGGGTAAAAGATGCCGTCATCTATGAAGTGTTTGTGCGCAATTTTTCCGCAGAAGGCACGTTCAATGCTTTAAGAGCACGCTTACCTGAACTGCGTGACTTGGGCGTGTCGGTCATTTGGCTTATGCCTATTCATCCGATTGGCACGGTCAGACGCAAAGGCACACTCGGCAGCCCGTATTCTGTTCAAGATTACTTGGCTATCGATTCCTCGCATGGCACAAAGGAAGATTTCAAAGCACTGGTTGCCGCCGCTCACCAAGAAGGCATGAAAATTATTCTCGACATGGTGCTGAACCACACGGCGTGGGATAATGAGCTCATGAAAACCAATCCAGATTTTTATCGGCGTAACAAAAATGGTGAGGTCGTCTCGCCAAATGATGATTGGACTGATGTGGCAGACCTCAACTACAACAATCCCGAAGTTCGCCAATACATGAAGAATGTCATGCTCTACTGGATTTTGGAGTACGATGTAGATGGGTTCCGATGCGATGTAGCCGAACTCATTCCGACAGAATTTTGGGCGGAGAGCTTTAAGGAGCTGCGCCGCGTGAAGCCCGCATTGCTCCTGCTCTCGGAGGGAACCTTACCCGAGCATCATGTAGCAGGATTTGACCTGACATACTCCTGGACGATATACGATGCACTGACCAGCATTCTCAAAGGCAAAAGCAATGCGCTTTTACTTCACGAACTCTTGGAAAAAGAAGAAAAGGTGTTCCCGAAACAGTCACTGCGCATGCGCTTCAACACAAATCATGATAAAAATGCATATGATGGCGCACCACAAGAGCACTTCGGCAGCAAAAAAGCCGCTAAACTGACCGCCGCAATCGTCTTTACAATCGGCGGCTACGGAACCATTCGCAGCGTGCCGATGCTCTACAATGGCGATGAAGTAGGTAACACCAAGCGCATTAGCCTCTTTGAGAAAACCCCAATTGAGTGGAATCAACCAGATGCGCAAGAGTGGCAGCAGTTTTACAAGCAACTGATTGAGCTACGCAGAAAAGACTCGGCATTAACGCGTGGCACCATGAGCAGACTTCGCACGTCCAACGATGAAGCCGTCTTTGCCTTTGAGCGCCGACATCAGGACAGTCGTATCATTGTAGCGGCAAACCTAAGTCAAGCTCCCTTCAATGGCTTCATGAAAACTGAACCGAATAAAATCTTGCAAGAAGTCTGGAACACTGAAAAACAGCTGCAAACCAAGGACGGAAATCTTAGACTAAGCTTAGACCCGCTGGAATTCAAGATTTGGAAAGTAAAAGATTAACAAAGCACAAGCCTCATGCACAAGCAGAGTAAGCAAGATGAACAAGGATGAATTTATGAAGCTTAAGACAAGTTCAAGGTATTGCAGATGAAAATTTTGCCGATAAGCTGTCTGAAAATGCTCGCAGTGTCTGCTCATTGTCAAAGGAGGGCACCTCAATGCGATGAATGACAATATCCACTCTTGAAAACGGCTTTGGAATTTCAAATTGGTCCCAACTGCGCAGTCTCCATGCGCGGTGATGCGTGATGGCAAAAAAAAGTATTGGTGAGCGATATTGTGCCGCAAGGCGAATGGAGCCATACTTGAATGATTCCTTCGGTCCACGAGGACCGTCGGGAGTCAGAACGACAACTGCACCCTTCTCCAAAGCAGATTGAATGCCAAATCTGACCGCCTCTCGACCGCGAGAGCTAGACCCACGAATAAGTTGAAACCCCAGCGTGTGCAGAGCATGAGCTAAAAGCTCGCCATCTTTTGAAAGGCTAACTACAGCAATCGGTGCAGAAGGATGAATCTTGAGGAGTGTGTCAGCAACGGCAAGCCAGCCAGTAAGCATCTTGCCATGCCAAAACGCCGCAATAAACCCGCTATCAGGCCACTGCTTGGGCAGTATCACACGTTTGCGAAGTGTGCAATGCAGCAGACGCATCACTCTGGGCAAAACGGTGCGGGACAAAAGCAGGCGCAAGAGATGCATAACTTCGCATATCGTTGATGCTATGAACAAGCAAAACTATCAAGTAGAGCTAATGGTCAAGCCATCAAAGGATATGCAATATATCAGCACACAAAAGCAAAGCAATGAGCACGCACACATCACGTGAGCTGGAAACCCTTAGTAGCGTTCACGTTTTTGAAAGCCGCCACCATCATTTTTGTTGAAGCCGCCTTTGTTGAAACCACTCTTGCCGCCATTGCCAAACTTCTTCTCGCCGTAACTTCCTCTATCGCCGAATGATTTTTTCTCCTGTGGGCGAGCATCACTGACCTTGATAGAGCGACCGTCGAGTTGGGTATTGTTCAAGGCTTCCTTTGCGGCTTCGGCTTCATCTTCAGATTTGTATTCAACAAATCCAAAGCCCTTGCCTTGAATGATTTTAACAGAGACAATTTCTCCGTAGCTTGAGAAGGCATTACGAAGCCCCTCCTCACTTGTAGAGTAATTGAGATTACCGACGTACAGTTTCGTTGCCATTTTCTGAGCGTATAGTTTAGGTTGTTGAAGCAGGACTGAAGCGAGAAGCGACTTCGAGATACGAAATGTTTGGGTATCCAAAGATGCAGATTTCTACGCCCAGTATGCTCGACTAATGTAGCAAGTTCGAAGATGTATTCCAAATCTATCTGGTGCTAGGACCCGTGCATCTATTCGGCATCTCCATGGGCAGGGGACGCATAGTTGAAAAAAATTTGCCAAGTGTCAAGCAACCAAGCACTGTTGGAAAAATCAATCGGATACTGGCAACACAAAACAGATTTTTAGAATGTTATAGAAATTTTAATTTTTGGCTTGTTGTTGTGAATTATTAAACTTCTGGAACTAAGACGGTCATACTCATGCAAAACGCATTGCTTTCTCGGTTGGGGGTGGGTGTACTTATCGTGCTATCATTATCAGCTTGTGCACACGTAAAGAACATGCCCCAGCAGTCTGCTGAAAAAAGAATCGACAGAGCCACGCTTGTAACACCGCAGGTACAGCCTAAGCCAAACACTGCAAAAGCAATGCGATATTTTGTCAACGGCGGACTCTACGAAGCCAAAGATCAGTTTTCGCAGGCGATTATTGAGTATCAAGATGCGCTGCGGCATGCGCCAGATGAACCAGCCATTCACTTTGCCATAGCCAAGTGTTATCAGCGTCTGGGTAAGTTAGAGCAAGCCATTTATCATGCACAGAAAGCCGTAGCGTTGGACGGCACAAACAAATGGTATGACCATCTTCTGGCTCAAATCTTCTTTGAAGCCCAGCAGTACGATAATGCTACGCTGGCGCTCGAGCGATTTCTCAAGAAAGCCCCATCCGATATCAATGCGCTTTACATGCTGGCAGCAGCATACACTGCCGCAGAAAAATTGGAAAAAGCCATCGCAGTCTACAATCGCATCGTAGAACTCTCTGGAGCCGATATAGAGGCGCTCTACAAAAAATTACTCTTGCAACTGCAACTCAAGAGAGACGATGAAGCAACCCTGACCTTATTGCAAATGATTGTCATTGACCCGAGCAATGACGAGCTCTACTACATGCTGGCAGAAATTTATCTCAAGTCTGGGCGCTATGAAGAAGCCTTAGCCACATATGATGAAATCGCCGAGAAAAGTCCAACAGAGCCACGTCTCTATGCAGGGTATTCAGAAATTTATGTGCGCCAGAGAGACTGGAGACGCTTTGAAGCCGTGGTAGAAAAAATGTTTCAGCGCAGCGCACGCACCAAAGAGGAGCGCATGAGTCTGGCTGAAGCCTATCTGATGCGCGCATCAAAAGATACGCTGTATCTCAAACCCGCTGAGTTGGTGCTTGCTAAGGTCCAAAAACTGTATCCGAAAGAGTGGCAGCCGTATTGGTTTTTAGGAATTGTCTACATGGAGCAGCGTAACCTCAACGACGCAATTGAGAACTTCAAGCAACTGACCGCACTGCGCCCCGATTTGACGGCAGGCTGGGAAAATTTGGGCATTGCCTATCTGCAAAAGAGCGATAATGAACAAGCTATTGCTACCTTCAAAAGCGCCATCAAACGCCAATCGCAACCAAGTTTCCGCTTGCAGATGCTCTTAGGCATTGCGCTAAGCCAAGCTAATCGCGATATCGAATCAATTGAGGTGTTAGAAAATGCACTCAAATCGAGTGACCAAGGTTCTGGCGCAGAACGTGTGCAAGTCTATAGCACGCTTGGCATTGCATATGACCGCCTTGGTAACGCCATAGAAAGTCAGCGCAATTATGAAGAAGCTCTCAAGCTCGACCCAGAAAATGCACTTGTCCTAAACAACCTTGCATATTCGCTCTCGGAACGCGACCAGCAGCTCGAGCGCTGCCTTGAAATGGCAAAAGTAGCCGTACAGAAAGAGCCAAACAATGGTGCCTATTTAGATACTATCGGCTGGGTGTACTTTAAGCTCGGCAATTATGAAGAGGCACGAATATGGATTGAAAAAGCCCTTGGCGCCGGACGCGAAAGCCCAGCTGTACTGGAACATTTGGGCGATGTCTATCACAAACTTGGGCAACGCGAAAAGGCAAAAGAACTCTGGCAAAGAGCCTTACAGATGAACGCAAACAGTATCTCTTTACGCGAAAAAGTAAATGGTATGCGCACACCCTGAAGTCCCCCACGTGCCATTACCGAACACAGAAGCACCCGATACGCGAAAGAAAATGCATGAGCATGCCACTAATGGCTTGGAGCAGAAGCGGTATGCTACTTCAGAGATAAGCTCAAAGAATTTGCCCCAGTGACACATGACGCACCCATGTCCGCAAAATGAGGCACACAAAAACATGAGGCTATGTTAGGAATTTTTGTTGCCTCTGAGTAAGTTCAATACAAATAGGCAACTAGTAACGTCGTCTAACACAAAAACAAAAATATGACTATGTTCAGCGCCGCCGCAAGCGAGCGCGAACTCGCTGCGGTTGACTTACACATGCACACGACTTGCTCGGACGGAAAACTTTCACCGAAAGAACTTGTTGAAAAAGCTCATGCTGTAGGCTTAAAGGTCATCAGCATTACGGACCATGACAACTTAGCTGCATATCGAGAAGCAAAACCTGTAGCAGATGCGCTCGGCATTGAACTGATTCCCGGAGTTGAGGTCAGTACATCTCACTTGGGTAGAGATGTGCATATTCTCGGCTACTTTGTGCAAGAGCATTCAGAACTCAATGCCTATCTCAAAGACTGCCGTGACAGACGGATTGTACGCACTGAAAAAATTGTGGACAACCTCAGAAAGATGGGCGTCTATATCCGCATCGAGCAGGTCTTCGAAAAAGCATCTAACGGCTCCGTAGGTCGTCCACATATTGCCGCAGTGCTTCAAGAGACGGGCTATGTACAGAGTTACAGCGAAGCCTTTGCCAAGTATATCGGTCCCAATAGCCCAGCATATGAGAAGAGCGTAGAGACCGACCCCGCTGAAGTCATACGACTCATCAATGAAGCTGGGGGACTATCGTTTCTTGCACACCCGGGAAGATTTATTCCAGATGATACCATTCGCTTCCTGATTGACGCAGGACTGGACGGTATAGAGATCATTCACCCGGCACATAACGAAGACCAACAAGAATTCTACCGTGCTATTGCTAATGAGTATTTCCTTTTGATGTCCGGCGGTTCCGATTACCACGGCACAAAGCCGCAAGACGAGGAAAATTTTGGTCAGCTTGTCATGCACTACAAATGGTTAGAAAAGATGAGAAATCATCTGGTAGATTTAGGTATCTGATAAGACACAAGCACGGTTTGACAGGTAAGTCATATCAAAACCTGCAAGGGCGTACAGGTTTGCCGCATGAGACGGCATAGCAAAAGCATGTAGGGCATGGTGCACAAAGTTTTTTCTTCTGCAAAAGCAACACACCTTGTTGTAAATTTGTGCCTGACGCTAAACCAATCTTGGAAGTGAGCTACACGGTCATTGCTCGTAAGTACCGACCGCAGAAATTTGCGGACATTACGGCTCAAGAACACATCACACGCACGCTTCAGAATGCCATTCGTGCAGGGCGAATTGCACATGGGTATATTTTTGCAGGCTCACGTGGCGTTGGAAAAACGACATCGGCAAGAATTTTGGCAAAAGCCTTGAACTGCGAGAAAATTTTAACAGACGATGAATATCGCAACAAAATTGCCGAACCGTGTGGTGTGTGTGAAAGTTGCCAAGATTTTGATGCCGGGGCAAGCGTCAATATCGCCGAATTCGATGCCGCATCCAATAACAGCGTCGAAGATATTCGCATCTTACGCGAAAACGTGCGCTACGGTCCACAAAAGGGAAAATACAAGGTCTATATCATCGATGAATTTCACATGCTTTCCACTGCAGCGTTTAATGCCTTTCTCAAAACGCTGGAAGAACCACCGCCGCACGCCGTGTTTATTTTTGCGACCACAGAACTGCACAAAGTCCCAGCGACAATTTCCTCGCGCTGCCAAAAGTTTATTTTCAAGCGCATTGCCGCCGATGATATTGCACAAAGATTAGCCCAAATTTGTCAGCAAGAACATATCGATATCGACCAAGAATCACTCAACCTTATTGCCCGCAAAGCCGACGGCGCCATGCGTGATGCGCAGAGTCTGCTGGATCAGGTCATCGCATTCTGCACGGAAAGCGGCAAGGGTAAAATAGAATATGCTGCTGTGGCTGACTTGCTCAATATCATTGATGAAGAACGTTTCTTTGAGGTCAGCGATGCCATCCTTGAGCAAGATAGCCGCAAGATGCTTAGCGTCTCGCAGTTTGTCTACCAGAACGGATTTGATGCGAGCGATTTTTTACAGCGGCTTATTGCACATTTCCGAAATTTTCTCATCATCAAAAATGTGCGCTCAAGCAAACTCATTGAGACAGCAGAACACTGGAAAAAGCGCTATGAAAAAGATGCTGAACGGTTCAGCGCAGACGCACTCATGCGCTACATTGATGCCATCACAGAAGCAGAACAAAGTATCAAATTTGCCCGCGAACCCCAGCTTAGACTTGAAGTCTTGCTCTTCAAGCTCATGACGCTGAAAGAGAACAGCGAACTGGAAGCGCGCCTTGCCAAAGTAGAACAAGCTGTCAAACTCTTGCAGGAAGAGATAAAAAAAAAGAATTTGGCGCGCGTGTAAATCCTCATACGCCAACAAGCGCAAGCGAACCCGAATCCGCACCGAAAAGCGATGCTGTATCCCCTCAACAAGCCACAGTGCTGCCGGAGTCTCTGCCTGTTATCAAACTCTCGAGTTGGAAGGAAAAATTTGCAAAGCTGGTAGAAGAAACCCCGTATCGTCCGAAAGCCAGACCTGACAAAACCGTATTAGCTGAGCCAGAACATCAATCGTCATCCACAAGCAAGAGCCGTGATAGCATATCAGACAAGGAGTTACAAGAGCGGTGGGCAGAATTTCTGCAGGTGCTAGAGCAAAACGGTCAAGCACGATTAGCATCACATCTGCGGCTGTGTAAGCTGATAGAGGCTCGTGCTAAAACGCTCAAACTCACTTGCACAAGTCGCGTGACCTATGAGACCCTTTTAGATGAACTTTACATCCTGAGTGAAGGCGCACGCACATTTTACCAAGCGAATGTGCGCTTTGAGATGAACTTAGACAAGACAGTATCAGCGGCAAAAGAAGAACACTCGCTTGAAGCGCGCTTCAAGGCACTTGCTGAAAAAAGCGAGTTAGTGCGCTACCTGATTACAGAGTTCGGCGCAGAGCTCTCGTATTAAACACCGGCCAGTCCAGGAATCACGAAAATATCGAGCGTCATAGAAATCATGGTCAGCGTGTGCAGCCATACGCCTGCCCAGACATTGCGAGTCTTGAGCACCAAGTAGCCATTGACAATTCCAATCGGCACAGCCATCATTGCCATCAAGGAACGTTCCATAAATCCGACTGGCGCCACCGCATAGTGATTGAGCACATACAGAACAGTGGTAATGATGACGACAAGATGCGAATTCATACCGCGCCGCAAGAGCGCCGAAAATAGCATGCCACGCCAGAGAAATTCTTCCGCCAAAATCAAAATCGGGAAAAGGTAAAGGAAGCCCATGTCGACAAGAATGGTCTGCATTTCTTTCATGGGCGCACCACCATTCTTGTAATAGAAGTAGGTGTTGCCAACATCCATCAAAAAGAGAATGCTGCCAATAGCGCTCGACCAAATCAGCGCTGACTTGAGATTTTTGCGCGTGAGAAATACATCTTCCCAAGCCTGATATTGCCTGCAATACCAAAGCGTGAGCACGAGGGCACCGATGACATACAAAAATAATGCACCCCACTCTTTGAGCGGCGTAAAATGCCCAACCAAACCCAGCAGCCAAATGGCTCCAACGAGCGTGAGCGTCAGATGAAGGTCTTTTGCGCGCCGTGTGGCCTGAGAGAGGTACGGGGCACCTGACGATGATGAAACCGATGAAGTGTTCATAGTTAATCCTCCAAATGTGCTTGATATGTGATGAAAACGGCTGTTCAGACATTTCAAATTTACGGCAATATGTGCAGTTTTAGAAGCCAGTCCAAAACAGTCTGAATCTAAAAAGCATGAACACATCGGCTATAGATGCACACCAGAGCAAGAGCAGGTCAAGGTTCTGCAAATTCAATGGTAAGTGGGTAGTGGTCAGAGCTTTTTTCATCGGTATGGATAATGCCCTGTTTGACGCGTGTGGCTAATGCAGGGGAGGCATAAATGCAATCAATTCGCCAGCCGATGTTGTGTTCTCGAGCTCCTTTCCAGTAGGGAAACCATGTATAAAGCCCACTCGTGTTTGGATACAGCTCACGAAAGACATCGTGCAAGCCAACAGCAAGCATGGCGTTGAGTGCCTGACGTTCATCGGGACGAAACCCTGTGGCGTCCTCTTTCTGCTGTGAAGGATGCAAATCTATTTCCTCTCGCGCAACATTGATATCGCCGACGATGAGCAAGTTTTTTTGTGCCTGAAGCATCTGTGCCGCAAACTGCCGAAGACTTTCAAAGAAGCGAAGTTTCAGGGCGTAGTGGTCAGGTTTTTCGCCGCGTGGAAAGTAGCCACCCAGCAGCGTAAAAGAACCAAAATCAAGTTGGATTAATCGATTTTCCACATCAAAGTTGGGAATGAGCACACGCGGTTCACCCTGCATAGCAATAAAGCGCTTGTGCACAAGTGCGCCCACGCCGCTGTATCCAGCTTTGACGCTTGAATCATTCCAGTATGAACAGTAGTCTTCATGTTCAGCAATAGAAGCAGGAATCTGCGCGCGCAGGGCTTTGATTTCTTGCAAGACGAGAATATCGGGTGCATGCGTTGCTAACCAAGAAAGCAGGGCTTTTTCGCGGGCGCGAAGACCATTGACATTCCAAGTTGTCACGCGCATAGACTATACAACAAGCATAGGGAAGTTTGCAGAAGCAACCGTAGCACTAAGTAAGGCAATCACGAGCTTGAATGCCATGCGGTTACGCACGCGGTCAAGATGTTCTAAAATAGCGGCGCGCTCTTTCATAGCAGCCTCATAGTTTGTAACAACAACAGTTTTGAAGATGGGCTTAGAATAAATGTATTGCCCTTTTGGCAATTTGCGGCGCGCCTGCATTTCTACTAACGCAACATTGCCCTTATACTGCATAGGATAGACACGCTGACGCGAAAAATCCGTCCAATCTTGGTCATAATGAAATTTGAAGCGCACTTCACAGTCGGGGTTGCGGTCGAGAAAGTGATTGACATTGAAAATCACACGCTGCAGACGAGGATTGACACGTGTGGAAAAGGCAAGCCATTTGAACTCGTGCAAGTTGCTCGGAGGGTCAACTGCACGAGCCTGCTCATTGATAGGAAAACCATAGCCTGCCATTAAGTCTTCAATCGTAACCTGACGCTGCTTGACACGCGCACGCGTGGAAAGCTTTTCAAAGCGCTTGGGGAAGCGTGTAGCAAATTCAGCATCATATGCGGCTTTGCGTGCAGGGTCTAAAAGCACACGCTTGGCTTCTAAAATCAGCTTGGTGCGCTCATGCGCTTGCGCTTGTGTGTAGGGGTCGGCATTTTGAAACTTATCGGGATGCCACTGTTTAATCTGTGCCATATAAGCGGCGTGAATAAGTTCGGGAGAATCATATGGGCGCACGCGTAAGACTTCATAGTAATTCTTGAATGTGTCAGAAGAGGCTGGCATGGCGTATGCAGAGAAACTACTTCTTGAAATTAAGGCAATGTCTAAGACGACAAAATATGCTTAGCTAAAGATAGGAGTTTGTTAAAGGTCAAGCAACACTGGGCAGGAGTAAGTGCAGTAGTAAAAGAGCGCCCAAGGGGAGCAGGAAGAAAAGAACATTCTACAAAACGCACCATAAGCAAAAACTTGCCCTCATTGCAAAAGCGCAACAAAGGCAAGTGAAAAAAATAGAGAAACAACTTGGAAGAACGCCTACTTAGTTAGAGTCTGAATCTGACCCCGCTACCAATTTGAAAGTTGGTGCCCGATGAAATCAAAAGTTTACCTTGAACATAGAGCGCAACTGGACCGACAGGAAACTCGGCGCCACCAAATAGGTTCAGCCCTGCACTGGTAGAGCTTTGTGTTTGCCGACCGACGAAAGGAGCATCTATCGTTACCGTGCTAAATGCAAGAAGCAGTCCAGCACCAGCATATGGCGAAATCGGTGACTTGGCAATATCGAACTGGTAAGCCACGTCGGCGTGCCCAAAAATGCTCGTTGTGCTTGAGCCAGCTGTGCCCGAAATAAAAAGGTAATCCACCGTAGGATTGATGACGAGCGTACCAAAGGCAGGAATTTTAATCGGTACAGCTACACCAGCACCAATTGAAAAATTGCCACCGTTGGTGTAAAGACCAAGGCGAGCATCAGGTTGGATTTGTGCACGAGCGTCAAAAGCCGCCAAAAGAAAAATGCCAAAGAAAAAAACAGCAGTATGGAATAGGTGATGTCTTTTCATATTGCTATGGATTTGAGATTGATGAAAAATTGTCAGAAAGAACAGAAAAACTTCACGGTGATGCCGTCTGCTATGAAGCGTCAAGGTCATCTTCCTCTTCAGAGTCCTGCTCTGGTCTATGCGTCATGTTTTTCTCTGGCCATGCTTCAATGAAGCGTTTGAGCGCATCGGCATCACTGAAAATCAGCGTTTCACCAGATACGGAGCGCTGCAACTGGATTTTCAGGACTTTTCCTTTTGAATCGCTGAGCCAAATCAGCTTCATGACGAAAGTTTCGCGACAGAGCATAGCTTGAGCAGTCTTGAACGCTGGTTAAGGGCAAGATGATATGCCACAGTAACCAACGAATAACCAAATTGAGGCTTTGGCTAAAATCACTGTCTTAAGTCTGCAATCCAGTGGTGTGGGTCAGTGAAAGATGCGAATGCGTAAACACTTACAGAGCAAACCTACTTTTTGCGCTTGTCATGAGATGAGGCAGTCATGTGCAAAAATCCTTGTTTGAGGCGTTTCTCGGTCTTGGGAGAAACAACTTTGCGCAGAGTATTGGTCATCAGCCCTGCGCCAATGAGAGACTGGCGAAATTTGTAAGCATCGCGCAGTGAATAAGACTGCCCATCGAGAATCCATTGGAGAAAGACACCATCAGACATGGCTAATTCCAGTCGTGTAAATGAGTCGACATCAACATCGACAAAGAGTTTGAGTGCAATCAGCTCTTTGGTAACCTGACCGCCAAGCTCTGCAAGGCGCGCTTTCATCTGACGAATGCGGTTGAGAAACTGCGCATTTTGCGAGCGAATGGCATGTGCCCAAAATTCAAGCAAAATAGCGGCATGAGCTGCGTGCCGCTCGTAGAAAGCAACGGTGGTGTCGATAAGGGCGCTGGCTTTAGAGACAGGGTCTAAGCGGGCTTGTGCTTGGCGTTCCATTTCCATTTCGTATTCATGAATCCACGATTCATAGACGGCAAAGAACAAATCTTCTTTCGTCTCAAAGTATTCATACAGTGTGCCTTTGCCGACATCGGCTTCATCAGCAATGTCTTGCATTTTTGTGTCATGAAATCCCTTTTGAGAAAAAAGTTTAGTTGCAGCATGAAGAAGCCGTGTGCGCTTGGCTTCACGAGCTTCTTCGGTAGTTGAGCGTTGAAGTGACTTCATGTGTAGTGCTTCTGATAGTGTGCCCGCCGCAAAGTTAGGTATATGCGCCAATTTCGCAAGTGTCAGCCACCCTCTGAAGGCTATGCGCAAATAAAAAAGCCACCAAATGATTGGTGGCAAAAGAACAGTGCAAGGCAAAAGAAAGGAGAGGTTATGCAATACGCTCCTTCGTTGGCGTAGAGGTAACGCCCCATGCTTGTGCAAGGTGTGGGGGAAAATCAATACGGTAACCGCCTTCGTCGACATGGTAATCCCACTCCCGCACCGTAAAGTTGCGAATGCCACGAGTGTAAAACGGGTCTGTCTTCAAAACTTCTTCTAACGATTCTTTACTTTCAGCCTTGACAATGCAAAGACCATCATCAAATTCGCCTTTTTCATTGACGAAAGGACCAGCCGCGACGAACATCTTTTTGGGAATATGTTCCAACATCCATTTGATGTGTTCGCCTGCGTAAATCATAACATCTTGGGCGCGACCCGGATTGCAGGTCATTTGAACAACGAAGTATTTCATAGTGATTCAGGATTTAGTGGTGAAGGGTTATGCAGAAACCAACTCTGTTTCCAAAACGCGTGCAGGAAACCACTGACGCGCAAACGAGCTGACAAACCATTTTTTGATGTCAAACCGCACAGGCAGACATGGTGTATAAACTTGATACCAAGGCATTTTCTGCTTGAGCATCGCCATGACTCTGTCAGTTTCCGACTCTGGCAAGATGACTGCCACATCTTGCGCTTGCAAAAAGTCTTTCATGGCATCATTCTGTGAGATGTGAATGGCAACATTAGGGTTTTTCTTGAGGTTAGCCATGGTTTTGCCAGCAACTTCCAGCATCAGGTAGATAGAAAAACCGTCAGAGCTGAAGTATGCTCCCAGAATCCACGGCGAGTATTCGCCGCCCGTAGTGGCAATATTAATGGCACAATTTGAGTGAAGAATATCCAAAATGACATTCTTGATATCGGTTTGTGACTCCATGGTGTTGTAGAGATTAGATTAAAGATGGTTTTGAGACATGACAACCGGTTGTTTTTGTCTCTCCGACTGACTCGTCGGTCAGTGCCTAATACAAAATTGGGTGTGATTTCGTTTCATTAGCTCGAAAAAATTTTTCTGCCGAATTATTGCCTAATTTCGAGAAACCTAACCTATAATGTCCAGTATGGAGCACGAGGTAGAACTTCTAAAACTGATTGGCGAAGTCTTGTTAGAGAAACGAGACAGCTTGCGCTCCAAAGTGGCGGACAACACCCAAGTGCAAGCCGATACCTTTAACCTTGCTTTTGCTGAAGAAGTCATTGCGTTGGCAAAAAATCGTTTGAGTGTGCTACGCAATGAGCAACGCAAAGGCGAAGACATTTGGTTAGAGCGTAGTGAAGAACAATACCCGCACATCAGATTGCATGGCGGCATCCGAGAAGACGACCCGCCGCATTAGCTTTTTTAAACCACCAGTATCAGTCAAGCGTCTACCATATTGAAAGCATCAAGTTTGAGTTATGTGCGCTGTCTACCGAATCGTGTTACGACCCAATGAAATCGGATAGCGAACTAATAGCCATGTTCAAGGCGGGCGGCGCACAAGCAGAACACGCCTTTACACAGTTGGTGCGGCGCTATCAAGAAAAGATTTACTGGGCGTGTCGGCGTATGCTAAAATCGCATGAGGATGCTGATGATGTCGTGCAAAATGTCTTTATCAAAGCGCATCACGGCTTGATGAACTTTAATGGCAGTTCGGAGTTCTACACATGGCTATACCGCATTGCCATGAACGAGACAATCAATTTTTTGCGAGCACAACATGTGCGTCGCACGCAGCCAATAGATGAAATGCTCGAAGAGCCTATTGCTACTGAGGCTGAACCTGTTGAGGAACTCGGACGTCGTGAAGAAAAAGAACTGATTGCTGAAGCAATTGAATCACTACCTGAAAGGCAAAAACAAGTATTCATGATGCGCTATTACGATGAACTCTCATATGAGGAAATTGCAGAAATTTTAGGCACAAGTGTAGGCGGCTTAAAAGCAAATTACTTTCATGCCTTCAAGAAAATTGAAGCATACATAAAAGCAAGATTAAAACAGAGCACGGCATAAACGGACTGTGAGGGAAAAATGAAACGCCAAGAAAAACTGCTGCTGGAACTGCCCGATTTTATCTTGGGCAAAACGCCAGAACCGATATCGAGAGAGATTCAGCAACTGATAGAGACGAACCCCAATTTTCGTGCGGAATACGAAGCCCTACAAAAGGTGATAGGTCAAGTAGAAAGCTTTTCTGAGACGGTATTTGAACGTGCGCCAAAGCCCGATGTGCCAGCATTCTACTTTGAGACGTTAGCCGAGAGGGTGAGGCGCCGAGTAGCAGCGCCACGTCCATCGTTTTGGGAGCGATGTGTAGAAGTATTTCAGATGTTGTTACATACAGAGCAGCGCTATCAATTAGTGGGGGCTTTGGCTGGCGCCATCATGGCATTTCTAATGATTTTAGCAACATCGCATTTGGATATGCATCTCGTGCAGCAAGCCAATAACGCTTCTCAAGGGCATAGCGACCTGCACACTTCGAGTATAAGTCTGGTATCTGCAATGCAATATGCAGAAAGCCTTAGCCCAGAATTGCTCATTGGCAACCTAAGCGAAGAAGAAGCCATGAGAGTGATAGAGGCAATCTCGCTCGATGTGACCAAAGAAGAAAAGTTTAAGACCCTCTCTGAAGAGGAAGTAAAGATATTGATGCAACTTCTTTAGCCTAAGAGCAGATGTAGTCAAATCCAACTAAGCAAACGAAATATGTGGCAAGTGAAAATTTTGTTAGCCTGTGCATTGCTGATGTGCATGGCAGAAGGTATGGCACAGCCTCTACCCCGAGAACGAGACCCGCGTGGAGAGCTCGGACCACGCACGGGGCTAAGACAAGCTCCATTGCCAGTTTCGCCTGAACGACGTGCGCAATTCATCGAAAGGCTACGTCAATTCCGAATATGGAAACTCACAGACCGACTCAAACTAAGTGAGGAGCAATCCGTGCGCTTTTTCCCAAGATACAACCGCTATCAAGATGAGTATTTTGCCAAAGCACAAGAATTGCAATCGCAACTGCAAACGCTGCGTGAATTGGAAGCTCGAAAAGCACCAGACAGCGAGATAGACAAACAGATAGAGAAAATTCTTAGCACACGCACGGAAATGAGTGGCTTACTCTCCAAATACACAAAAGAGTTCCGAGAAGTCTTATCGTCGCAACAAATGGTAGAACTGGTGCTGTTTGAGCGGGATTTTCTGGACGATATGAATCGCTTATTACGCCGAGAGAGACCTGATACGACGCGCTAATTTTTGAAAATAAAACGAGACTGCCTATATTTGACGATACTTTAACGCACCATTAGGTATGGACACGGCGTTAAGGGCTTTCGGCAAGCGAGATGTCCGAGAGTTGCTCCGAAGCGGAGGTCGTGTCCAGAAGTTCCTTATTGCATGGCTGCCTTTCCGACTCGGAGAGGCTTTTTTGTTTTATCTCCCTCGTCTTGCCGAAACATGAATCTCGTAGTTTAACTTCAACTGCAAGATATGGCACAGCCAAGCATATACGACCTGCTCAAAGAGCGTGTTCTTGTTCTTGATGGTGCAATGGGCACGATGATTCAGCGCTACAAGCTCACTGAAGCAGACTATCGCGGCGAGCGCTTCAAGGACTTTAATCCCGTTCAGCCACATGACCCTATCGCCGAGTCAATGGAACGCAAACTCGATGAAGTCTTGCATGAAGCCCATGCACAGTCAGGTACAGGAGTTGAGCGTAACGGTCAAGTATGCAACAATCCTGCACACGGACACCCCGCATCAGCCCCAAAAGGGTCGGTTCGGGGCAATAATGAACTGCTTTCACTGACACAGCCGCAGATTATCAAAGAAATTCATCTGCAATACTTGGAAGCTGGCGCTGACATCATTGAAACCAACACCTTCAGTGCCAACCGCATCTCACAGGCAGACTATGTGATGGAGCATTTGGTCTATGAGATGAACTTTCGGTCGGCAAAACTTGCCAAAGAGGCGGTGCAAGACATCATGAAAAAGACCCCGGGAAAACCGCGTTTTGTAGCCGGCGCCATAGGACCAACCACGAAACTGGCGTCTATGTCGCCCGATGTCAACGACCCCGGGTTTCGCGCTGTAACCTTCCAGCAGCTCTTTGAAGCATACTATGAGCAAATCTGTGGGTTGATTGATGGCGGCGTGGATGTGCTACTGATTGAGACCATTACCGATACGCTCAACACCAAAGCGGCACTGGCGGCAATTCAAAGATATTTTGATACAGTCGGGCGCCGTGTGCCTGTGATGATTTCTGGCACGATTGTCGACCAAAGCGGTCGCACGCTTTCTGGGCAAACTACGGAAGCCTTTTGGGTGTCAATCGCTCATGCACCAAACTTGCTTAGCGTGGGCTTGAACTGTGCGCTGGGGTCAGCACAAATGCGCCCGTTCATTGAAACCCTTTCAAAGGTGGCATCATGCTACACCAGCTTGTATCCGAATGCTGGCTTGCCAAACACCTTTGGCGAATACGACGAGACGCCCGAATACATGGCAGCACAATTTGAAGATTTTTTGCGCCACGAGTTTGTCAATATCATTGGCGGTTGCTGTGGGACAACGCCAGAGCATATTCGAGCGTTTGTGGATGTGGCCGCACGCTTCAAGCCACGCCAGCCGAAACCACGCTCGATCTACATGCAACTGGCAGGGCTGGAGCCGTTGATTGTAACGCCTCAAACTGGCTTCATCAACATCGGAGAGCGCACTAATGTAACGGGGTCGCCAAAGTTTGCCAAGCTCATCAAAGAACAAAAGTATGAAGAAGCCCTAAGCATTGCTTGCCAGCAGGTAGAAAATGGTGCGCAAATTTTAGATGTCAATATGGATGAGGGCATGATTGACTCCGAAGCAGCCATGACCACATTTTTGAATCTGATTGCCGCAGAGCCCGATATTTCGCGCGTGCCCATCATGATTGACTCCTCAAAGTGGTCGGTCATTGAAGCTGGCTTGAAATGTGTGCAAGGCAAAGCCATCGTCAATTCCATTTCGCTCAAAGAAGGTGAAGAGAAGTTCAAAGAACAAGCTCGCAAGGTGATGGAATATGGCGCCGCCGTGGTGGTCATGGCGTTCGATGAGCGCGGACAAGCCGATACCTTCGAGCGCAAAATCGAAATCTGCAAGCGCGCTTACGACATTCTCACCAAAGAAGTTGGATTCCCGCCACAAGACATCATCTTCGACCCGAACATTCTAACCGTGGCAACTGGCATTGAAGAGCATAACAATTACGCCGTGGATTTCATCAAAGCAACGAAGTGGATTAAAGAAAACTTGCCACATGCCAAAGTATCAGGTGGGATTTCCAACATTTCGTTCTCATTCAGGGGCAATAACCCTGTGCGAGAAGCCATGCACTCGGCATTTTTGTATCATGCCATTCGTGCCGGGCTCGATATGGGCATTGTTAATGCAGGCATGATTGAGGTTTACGAGGAAATTGACAAAGAACTCTTGGAGCGTGTCGAAGATGTCTTGCTCAATCGCCGCCCAGATGCCACAGAGCGCTTGGTAGAGTTTGCCGAAGAATTGAAAAAACGTTCTGAAGCAAAAAGCGCCGAGGTACAAGAGGAAGAGTGGCGAAAAGCCCCAGTTGAAGAACGGCTCAAGCATGCACTCATCAAAGGGATTGATACCTACATCGTTGAAGATACCGAAGAAGCACGACTCAAGTATCCAAGTCCGCTTGCCGTGATTGAAGGACCGCTCATGGACGGCATGAACATTGTGGGCGATTTGTTTGGCGCCGGCAAAATGTTCTTGCCGCAGGTGGTCAAGTCAGCACGTGTGATGAAAAAATCCGTCGCACATCTGGTGCCTTTCATTGAAGCCGAGAAGGCAAAAAATCCGCAAGCCAAAGCGGCGGCAAAAATTTTACTGGCAACTGTCAAAGGCGATGTGCATGACATTGGCAAAAACATCGTAGGCGTTGTGCTGGCATGCAATAACTTTGAGGTGATTGACTTGGGCGTCATGGTGCCCGCCGATAAAATTTTGGAAACCGCTCGCCGTGAGCAAGTGGACATCATCGGGCTTTCGGGACTGATTACGCCCTCGCTCGACGAAATGGTGCATGTTGCCAAAGAAATGGAGCGACAGGGTTTTAATCTTCCGCTGTTGATTGGCGGAGCAACGACTTCGAAGATTCACACGGCAGTTAAAATTGCACCAAATTACTCCGGTCCTGTTGTGCATGTCTTGGATGCCTCGCGCAGCGTGCCTGTGGCACAAAGTTTAGTGACGCCAGAGCAGAAAGATGAATTTGTGGCACAAATTAAAGCAGAATACGAAGCCCTGCGAGACGCGCACTTCAAAAAACGCGTCAGTCGAAAGTATGTCTCGCTGGCTGAAGCACGGGAGAATCGTACGCCAATTGAGTGGAACGCCAAGGACATTTACAAGCCAAAGAAATTAGGCATTAGCGTGCTGGAGGATATTTCGCTGGCGGAACTGCGCAACTACATTGACTGGACACCCTTCTTCCAAACTTGGCAACTGGCAGGACGCTACCCAAACATTTTGCATGACGAGGTTGTGGGCGAAGAGGCACAACGGTTATTCCGAGACGCCAATCGGTTACTTGACCGCATCATTGCTGAAAAGTGGCTCACGGCGAAAGCAGTCTTTGGGCTTTTCCCAGCCAATGCGGTCGGCGATGATATTGAGGTCTACAGTGATGAGACTCGCTCATGCGTGCTCACCGTATTTCACACGCTGCGCCAGCAACACGAGAAAGGTGCTGAGCGCGCTAACCGTGCACTGGCAGATTACATCGCCCCCAAATCAACAGGCATGATAGATTACATTGGCGGCTTTGCGGTAACGGCTGGTATTGGCATTGAAGAACTGGTGAGGGTGTTTGAATCTGCGCATGACGATTACAACAGCATCATGGCAAAAGCCCTTGCTGACCGACTTGCGGAAGCCTTGGCAGAAATGCTCCATAAAAAAGTGCGCACCGAATACTGGGGCTATGCACCAGATGAACAAACCAACAACGACGATTTGATTGAGGAAAAGTATCAAGGCATTCGTCCAGCGCCCGGCTACCCAGCTTGTCCAGACCATACCGAAAAGCGCATCCTGTTCGACTTGCTTGAAGTGGAAAAACACACAGGCATTATGCTCACCGAAAACTTTGCAATGTATCCTGCAGCGTCAGTATCAGGGCTTTACTTTGCGCATCCTGAAGCTGTGTATTTCGGATTAGGTAAAATTGGCAAAGACCAAGTCGCAGACTATGCTCAGCGTAAAGGCATGAGCGTCGAAGAAGTCGAGCGCTGGCTGGCGCCAAACCTCAACTATGACCCCAACGCAACTGCGGTAGAAGTCTCTGCGGCATAGTGCGCAACTGGCACGTTGAGATAGTCAGATTCATCCTCACAAGACGTGCCTGAACCTGCAGTGTTCAGCGGTGCAAGTTACTTGTCGTAGTTATCGATTTGTGCACGTTGCAGTGCGCCGCTGAAATCGACATAAACCGTTTTGGTTTCACTGAAAAAGTCATAGACTTGCCAGCCGCCTTCGCGATGCCCATTGCCTGTTTCCTTGACGCCGCCGAAGGGCAGGTGTGCTTCAGCACCAATCGTTGGCGCATTGATGTAAGTGATACCCGCTTCAAAATCACGTATGGCTCGAAAAGCGAGGTTGATGTTGTGCGTGTAGAGTGAAGAAGAAAGCCCGTATCGGACGCCGTTCAAAATCTTGACCGCCTCTTCAAAAGTGTTGAATTTGAGTACGGAAAGCACGGGACCGAAAATTTCTTCTTGCGCAATACGGTATTCAGGCTTGACATTGGTAAAAATGGTGGGTGCAACGAAAAAGCCTTTCGCCAATCCGTTTTCGGTTAGGCGTGTGCCGCCAATGATGCAGGTTGCGCCTTCTTGCTTACCGAGCTCAATGTAATCCAAAATGCGTTGCATTTGTTCAGCGTTGATGACAGGACCCATATCGACACCAGCATCATTACCGTTACCGATTCTAAGGCGCTCAACACGGCGAATGAGCATCTCGACGAACTTGTCATGAATTTTTTCATGCAGGAGCAGGCGGCTGGTGGCGGTGCAGCGTTGTCCAGTCGTGCCAAAAGCGCCCCATACGACGCCCTCAAGAGCCAGTTGCAAATCGGCATCATCCATCAAGATGACGGCATTTTTCCCGCCCATCTCGAGCGAGACGCGCTTATGCTGTGCAGCGCAGTGTTGTGCCACGATTTTACCAGTCTCTGATGAGCCCGTGAAAGAAATCAGCTGGATGTTGGGGTCAGCGACGACTGCCTTTCCAGCTTCATCGCCGCCATGCACAAGGTTGATGACGCCTTCAGGAATGCCGGCTTCAATCAAAATTTCGACGAATGTGTGAGCCGTCTTCGGCGTATCCATAGCCGGCTTGAAGACCACTGTGTTGCCACAAAGCAGTGCGGGAAAAATTTTCCACGATGGAATGGCAAGCGGGAAATTCCACGGCGTGATGCACCCAGCAACGCCAATCGGTTGGCGGATGCTCATGGCAAATTTGTTAGGAAGTTCGGAGGGGACTGTGTAGCCGAAAAGTCGGCGTCCTTCGGTAGCGGCGTAGTAGGCTGTGTCGATAGCTTCTTGCACGTCGCCTTTGGTTTCGGCAAAAACTTTGCCCATTTCGCGAGTCATTTCACAGGCAAGTTCATCTTTGCGTGCCGCAAGAATTTGTCCAGCTTTGCGTAGGAGGTCGCCACGTTTGGGAGCGGGCACTAGTCGCCAAGTCTTGTAAGCCTCGCGTGCCGCTTCGGCAGCTATGCGCACATCGCTGTCGGTCGACTGTGGAAATTCGCCAATGATGTCGCTGGTATCGGCTGGATTGATGTTGAGAAAAGTTTTGCCCGAAGCAGAGGGGCGCCACTGACCCCCGATGTAGTTGTAGAATTGCATCGTTCAAGCTATTTTGAAATGCTTTACCGCAAAAATAAAGGTTACGAGCGATTCTTAGATGCATCTGCGCAGAGTGAGACAGAGCGGGCTCGGCAGTGCGGCACCCACTATCTCAACGGTGGAAAGACGGAACCTAAAGGCACCTAAAAAAGTTATATTTTGGCTTCTTCTTGAAAGGCTTCAATTTCGTTCAACCTAAACTTCAGCATCATGACATCAAAAGTCTTATCGGTCTCAAAATGGATGATAGCACTACTGACACTCTCGGCACTAAGCTATGCATTTGTGCTCAAGCCGAGTACAGTAGAAATCGGTAAAGCTGCGCCAAACTTCAAACTGACGGATTATCAAGGCAAGTCGCACCAGCTCTCTGATTTTAAGGGTAAGATAGTGGTCTTGGAATGGTATAACCCTGAATGTCCATTTGTGGTCGGGCACTACAAGACAGGCAACATGCAGAAACTCCAACAGACCTACACTGAAAAAGGCGTGGTGTGGCTGCTCATCAATTCATCAGCGGAAGGCAAGCAAGGGCATCTGACCAAAGAAACAGCACCGGGCGTGCTGAAAGAAAATGGCGTAAAAGCCACGAACCTGCTATTTGACCACGACGGCACTGTCGGCAAGCTCTACGAAGCCAAAACCACACCCCACATGTATATCATCGACAAAAATGGCATTCTCGTCTATAACGGCGCCATTGATGACGACAATAGCACCAAAGGTGGTGCAAATGCAAAGGTAAATTACGTGGCAAAAGCGCTTGATGAAATGCTAAGTGGCAAACCTGTTTCAACACCGACCACCAAGCCATATGGGTGCTCGGTAAAGTATGCCAATCCGCAGTAGTTCAAAAGCACGAAAAGGAACGAAGATTGCCGCAATACCAAGTGTATTGCGGCATTTTTGTTACGAGAGTGGCAAAAAGGCGCATTAAGCCGTTTCCAATTTCTTCTTCAAGATGTCGTTAATGATTTGCGGATTGGCTTTGCCTTTCATGCGTTTCATGGTCTCGCCGACGAAATAGCCAAAGAGTTTGGTTTTGCCGGAGCGGTAGTCTGCAAGTTGAGTGGGGCTGGCTGCCAGCACGGCAAGCACTTCTTGCTCAATGAGGGCAGTATCGGAGACTTGCGCCAAGCCTTCACGCTCAACGATGGCAGAAGGTGAATCTTGACACTGCAGCATTTGCGTGAAGACTTTTTCTTTGGCGGTGTTGTTATTGATGACGCCTTTTTGCACAAGTTGGATAAGTTCTCCGAGTCGCTCGGGAGAAATGGGGAACTCACGCATGTCAATAGCTTTTTCTTTGAGGGTGCGCAAGACTTCGCCCATCAACCAGTTGGAAGCAACTTTGGCATCACCACAGACGCGTACGACCGCTTCGTAGTAATCGGCGATCTCACGGTCGGCGGTGAGCACGCCAGCGTCATAGGCAGGAATTTTATACTCCGCTTCAAAGCGGGCGCGACGCTGTTCGGGAAGTTCTGGTAGTGTGGCACGAATGTCAGCAATCATTTCTGGCGTCACTTCAATCGGCACAAGGTCAGGTTCAGGGAAGTAGCGGTAATCGTGGGCTTCTTCTTTTGAGCGCATAGAGCGTGTCTCTTGTCTTTCGCTATCCCATAGGCGAGTCTCTTGCACCACCGTGCCACCAGACTCTAAGATGGCACGCTGACGCGCGGCCTCAAACTCAATGGCTTTCTCGACATTCTTGAAAGAGTTGATGTTTTTAATTTCCGTGCGTGTGCCAAACTTCGTAGAGCCCTTTGGGCGAATCGAGACATTGGCATCGCAGCGCAGGGAGCCCTCTTCCATATTGCCGTCAGAAATGCCAATCCAGCGCACAATCTGACGCAATTTCTGCAAATACGCCGAAGCCTCTTTGGTAGAACGAATGTCTGGGTAGGAGACAATCTCTAAGAGCGGCACCCCACAACGATTAACATCAATGTAAGTCTCCGAGCCAATATCATGAATGGATTTGCCAGCGTCTTCCTCAATGTGAATGCGAATCAGTCGGACAGTTTTTTTCACGCCATCGAGCTCATAGTCAACATGACCATCGAAGCAAATGGGCTCATCATACTGCGAAATCTGATATCCTTTCGGCAAATCGGGGTAAAAATAATTTTTGCGTGCAAAAATAGAGCGCAAGCGAATTTGGCAGTGGGTAGTAAGTCCAAGGCGAACGGCGTATTCTAAAACTTTTTTATTGAGCACAGGCAAACTGCCGGGCAAAGCCAGACAAACCGGACACACATTCGTATTGGCAGGTGCACCAAAAGCGGTCGAGCAGCCACAAAAAGCTTTAGTTTTGGTGTTGAGTTGGCAGTGAACTTCAAGACCTACAATGAGTTCGTATTCCATTGGCATAAGTAGTTTTGCGAAAATTTTCAGAAAATATACACAAATTGCTCATCCGATGTAAAGCTGTGAGTAGAGGGTTTTTCATATCTTTGAGGCCTTAACCGTCATAACCGTTATCCATGCAGCAACTGGTTCAAAACTCACGTTCAGGTGCAATCAAAATCAAATCGGTGCCAGCGCCAGCGCTCAAACGAGGCATGGTGTTGGTGCGTAATCGCTACAGCCTAATCAGTGCGGGCACAGAGCGCACCAAAGTGGAATTGGGCAAAAAATCACTTTTGGGCAAAGCGATGGCTCGCCCAGACCTGGTCAAGCTGGTCTTGAAGCAAGTCAAAGAGCAAGGCTTATTAGATACCGCAAATCGTGTGCTCAATAAGCTCAGCACTGATTCAGCGATGGGCTATTCATCGGCAGGCGTGGTCGTTGAGATTGCCGATGATGTGTCAGAATTTCGTGTGGGCGACCAAGTAGCATGTGCGGGTGGCGGATATGCGTCGCATGCCGAGCTCATCGTGGTGCCGAAAAATTTGGTGGCGAAAGTGCCCGAGGGCGTCTCGCTGAGCGAGGCGGCTTATACCACACTTGGTGCGATTGCCTTGCAGGGCGTGCGGCAAGCCGCGCCAACGCTGGGTGAGAGCATTGTGGTCATTGGCTTAGGTTTGCTCGGTCAGTTGCTTATTCAGTTGCTGAAAGCCAACGGGTGTCGTGTCATCGGCATTGATATCAATCCAGACTCGGTGGCGCTTGCCAAAGTGCATGGGTGTGACCTTGCGCTCTGGCGTGATGAAGAGACGCTCAAAGAACAGGTGATGGCTTTTACAAACGGCTATGGTGCCGATGCGGTCATCATCACAGCGTCGACATCTGCTAATGACCCCGTAGAATTAGCGGCGGACATCAGTCGCGACCGTGGGCGAGTGGTCATGGTGGGGGTCAGCGGCATGAATCTGCCACGCACGCCATACTACATGAAAGAGTTAGAGTTCAAACTCTCTCGCTCTTACGGTGCAGGGCGATACGATACGAACTACGAAGAGAAAGGTATCGACTACCCAATTGGGTATGTGCGTTGGACCGAGAAGCGCAACATGCAGGCATTTTTGCAACTGCTGGCAGAGCGCAAAATTTCTCTTGCCAATATCACCACGCACACTTTCCCTATTGAACAAGGCGAAGAAGCCTATAAACTCATCACTGGTGAGAGAAAAGAGCGCTACATTGGCATTTTGCTCGACTACGGTGAATTTCAGGATAAGTCGCCGCAGGTGCTGACCACCACTGCACAAGGAAATGGCAAAGCAGGGCGCAAAAAAGGTCATCCAAAACGCATTGGATTTATCGGCGCAGGAAGTTTTGCCACAGGCTACCTGATTCCGAATCTGAAAGCTATTGAAGGTGTGGAACTGATTACGGTCTGCAACGCAACGGGCATAACGGCAGAGAGTGTAAAGCAAACTTTTGGCTTTCAGCACGCAACATCAAATGTAGATGATGTGCTCGGCGATGAGAGTATCGGGACAGTTTTTATTGCCACACGCCATAACTCGCATGCAGAGTTGGTGATAAAAGCCTTGCAAGCTGAAAAGCATGTCTTCGTCGAAAAGCCACTGGCGCTCGATGAAGAGAGCTTGATGCGCATCGTAGAAGAAGCTCAAAAACGACCACATCTGAAAATTCTGACAGGATTCAATCGCCGATTCAGTCCGCCAGTTACCACAATGAAGGCATATTTTAGGTCACTTCTGGAGCCTCTTGCCGTGATGTATCGTGTCAATGCAGGACCGTTGCCGCCTGAACATTGGACACAAGACCTTGATGAAGGTGGCGGACGATTGATTGGCGAAGTCTGCCACTTTATCGACACCATTCAGTATCTGACTGGCTCCGAGCCCGTGCGTGTGTATGCCGAAATGCTACCGACTAAAGTACGCGAGAACTTGCTCATTACCATACGCATGGCAAATGGTAGCGTGGGGACAATTCAATATCTTTGCAATGGCGATAAGCTCTATCCCAAAGAGCGTATTGAGATTTTTGGTGGCAATCGGATTGCGATTATGGAAAACTTTAAGAGCGTAACGCTTGCAGAGCAAGGCTCCACCCGCACACGTGAGTTTAGTGGCGGAAAAGGACACCGCGAAGAGCTCGAAGCTTTCATGGCGTCGCTCGAAAGTCCACAAGCGCCAATCGATTTGCGTAGCCAAGTGCTGACGACCCTAACCACCTTCCGCATCAACCAAAGCTTAAACACAAGTCTGCCTGAAGAACTCTAATGAAAAGCTCTATGCGGAATGAGTCCACTGATTTACGTCGTCGATGATGACCCGAGTTTTCGCCTTTTGCTTGAGCGCGTCTTGGCGAAAGACTTTACGCTGAAGACTTTTTCGAGAGCACAGGACTGCCTTGATGCTATTGATGTAGAGCCGCCAGCGCTGGTGCTGACGGACTATACCATGCCCGACATTAACGGAGTGGAACTGACCAGCACCATCCGAAAAAAGTATCCGTCCGTTGCCGTCATTGTGCTCACAGGATACGGTAGCGTGGAGTCAGCTGTAGAAGCGCTGAAAGCTGGTGCGTTTCACTACATTGAAAAAAACATGAGTGGTGCAGGGGCAACCGCAAACTTTACAGTGCTCCGCACACTGATTTCACGCGCAATTGAAAGTGCGTCGCTTAAGCAAGAAACTGCGCGTTACAAGTCAGAAGTCGAGCAGCTCAAAAAGAAAGTTCGGCAGACTGATGCAGTAGAATTGGTCGGCAATAGCCCGGCAATTTGTGCGCTGCGCGAACTCATTGAGCAAGTCGCAAAAACTGATTCTACGGTGCTTATTCGCGGCGAAACGGGCACGGGCAAAACGGTGGTAGCGCGCCTGATTCACCGTCTCTCACACAGAGAAGCTGAGGGCGAGTTTGTAGAAATTAACTGCGCTGCAATTCCAGACAATTTGCTCGAAGCTGAACTCTTTGGCTATGAACCCGGTGCATTTACTGATGCACGCACCACAAAGAAAGGTCTCTTTGAAATTGCACATAACGGCACGATTTTTCTCGATGAAATTGATGCCACCTCGCTGGTCGTGCAGTCAAAATTGCTCTCGGTGCTGGAAACGCGCACCTTTCGCAGATTAGGCGGGCACCAGTCTATCTACGCTAATGTGCGCGTGATTGCCGCCACCAATGCAAAGATTGAGGAAAAAGTTGCAGAGCAAAAATTCCGTGAAGACCTTTTCTTTCGTATCAACGTCGTCTCTATTCAGATGCCACCTCTGCGTGAATTAGGTGACGACATCATCCTCATTGCCGAAAAGTTTATCAGCCAATTCTCGCGTGAGATGAATAAACCTATTGCAGGACTGACGGAAGATGCCAAAGCGGTGCTATGTGCGCAGGAGTGGAAAGGCAATGTGCGAGAGCTACGCAATGTGATTGAGCGCGCCGTGATTTTCACGCCGTCAGGAGAGCATATTGGACCGACTCAACTTGCGCTGCCTAATGTGTATCGTGCGCCAAATGCTGTGCCTAATGAACACGGCTTCAGTATTCCAATCGGCAAGTCGCTCGAAGAAGTCAAGCTGGCTTACATTCAAGCGGTGCTGAAGAGCAGCTCGAGCTTTGCTGAAGCTGCACGGATTTTAGGCATTTCTACCAAAACGCTCTGGGAAATTCGCAAGCGATACGGCATTGAACTTTCCGACGAATCCATGCTCAAGTAACAAGCTAAGGCTTGCGGCGAGCTTGGGTAGATGAATGCGTCTTTGACAAGGTAGAGCCCTTTGTCCGAGTCGGCTGGTGCGATGCCGCAGAATCCCGACTTAGCAAGTCTTTGATAGCCGCAATGAGCGCCGAAATCTCAAAAGGCTTTGAGAGCACCCTGACATTATGCTGCACCAGCACTTCTGATTGATAGGAATCAAGGTAGCCAGTGATAGCAATCGCTTTAAGTGAAGGTCGGAGCTTGAAGAGCTGCTTGAGAAGTTGCCCGCCGTCCATGTTAGGCAAACCCATATCGCTGATGACAAGGTCTATCTCTTTTTTGTGCTTCTTGAAAATCTGTAAGGCAGTCTTTCCATCTTCAGCTTCAAGGACAGACAGCTGATGACGACGCAGCAGGTGCGAAAGTGTTTTACGCAAAAAGAGTTCGTCATCTACAACAAGCACATTGGCATGTAGTTGTAAAGATTCAGCGTCCGTGTCTGCTTGTTCTGACTGCGGCGAAGCATTTAGCAAAGGCAAGATAACCTTAAATACGGTGCCTTTGCCATATTCGCTCTCGAGCTCAATGGAGCCTTGATGTGCGGAAACAAAGCCATGAACAATCGAGAGTCCTAAACCTGTGCCCTTGCCAACGCCTTTTGTTGTGAAAAAGGGCTCAAAAATACGAGACCGAATCTCAGGCGGAATGCCTGTGCCTGTGTCGCGCACCTCCGTGACGACCACGGGCATTTGGGTTTGTGCATCAAGCGATAGCGTGGTGGTATAAAGATGAAAAGTGAGTTCGCCGCCATTCGGCATGGCATCACCAGCATTGATGCCAAGGTTAAGAAAGACCTGATAGAGTTGCTGGTCATTGCCACTAATGCAAGCCTCGTCAGCATCTAAACGAGCAGAAACACTAATGTTTTTGGGCAAGAGCCGACGCAAGGTAGAGGTAACATCGCTCACGACATCAACCAAATTCATCGGCTGCATGGAAACCTTTTCAGTGCGAGAAAAATCTAAGAGCTGGCGAACAATGCTGGCACCACGCTCCACGGTTTTGCGTATTAGCGCAATTTGTTTTTGCGAGACACTATCGCTTACATGCTGTGAGAGATACTCGCCAGCAAGGCTGATAATTGCCATGATGTTATTGAACTCATGTGCAACGCCACTGGCTAATGTCCCTATTGCCTCTAACTTTTGCGACGCCATCATTTTTTCAGTCAAGCGCTGTTTTTCCTCGGCGGCGGCTTTGAGCTGTGCTTCGGCTTTGAGCTGCTCGGTGATGTTTTCCACAATCACCATGACTTGATGAATCGCCCCGTCTGAATCGTGCAGAGGCGTGGCAGTGTATTGATACTGCGCTTCGCCAAAATCCACAGTCAAGCGGTTTTGATGACCAGCGAAAGTATCGAGCAGGAAGGGCTTGAGTTGAGCGGCAATCGCAGGCGGATAAATTTCATCGACCGTTTTATTGACCAATGTATCGGGCAAGATACCGATGCGCCGATACTCCATGCCTTCTGTAAAGACCAGCCGAAGATTGGCATCATAGATGCTTATCATGCCGTTGGGGAAATTGCGTGCGATGGCTTCATAGAGACGCTGTGATTGATAGAGTTGTTCAGTACGCTCTTGCACGCGCTTTTCAAGGGATTGATTAAGCATGCGCAATTCTGTCTCAAGTTGTTTTTGATGAGTAATATCACGCACAAAACAGGCGCTGGCGATGATATTCTTCTGCTCATCATAGACAGGGAAAAACGTCATAGCCGACCAAGTATTGGCATGAGAACATCGCTCCTCTACAGTGAAGGTTTCGCCAGCTAAAGCACGCTGAAAGTAAGGAAGGTATGGTGACAGCCAAGGCGATAGGTCAAGAGCATGTATATCCGTTGTATCTGGTATCGTGATGCCAGCTTGCTCGAGTGCTTTTCGGGCATGCCAGTTAAAAAGCATATACTTGCCCTTGCGATTCATGACATAAATTTCATCGCTGGCGTTATCGATGATGCTAAGGAAGAAATTACGCTGTGATTCAAGGAGCTGTTTGATGCTGACGAGTTCATATTCGTCATGTTTGCGCTTGGTAATGTCGCGTGTGTAAATGCACCCGCCGATAATGTTGCCATCTATGTCGCGCACTGCGTTGTAGAAAATTTCTAAGATGATGAGTGGGTCTTGAGTGGTAATGCGATAGTTAATTTCCTCGTGGACTGCTTCGCCACTCAAGGTGCGGCGGCAACTCTGCTCAATATGCGACCAAAAGTCAGGATTGACCATATCACGCAGTGGCATCCCAACTCTAAGTGGTATGCCACGAGCCGCATAAAAATCATACACGACAGAGTTAAAATGCGTCAGGCGCAAATCTGGATCGAAGGCGATAATTGCATCGTTCGTGCTGTTGAGAAGCGCCTTGGTCAGTGCTTTTGAAGCATGCAGGTTTTCTTCCAAAAGCCTTTTATCGGTTACATCTAAGTATATGCCATTAAAGACAACCCAACCGGGACGGCGCACATCAGGCGTCGGCAAGCTGTAAGCCTGAATCCAGCGAATATCTCCATCGGGCTTGCGGATTTTGAACTGCATGGAAAATGCTTTCATCTGCTGTGCACAGCGATGTACTTCTGCAACGATGGAGGGAAATTCTTCAGGAAGGAGCAGCATAGAAAATTTACTCATATCCGCTACAAGCTCTTCGCTACTGATGCCGAATATCGCTTTAGCTTGGGGGCTCATGTAGGTGTATCGGCTGGTTTGAGTGACAGTTGCTATATCTCCGCTTTGGTAGGCAGCCCAGTTTTTTTCGGGATGAATCGCAAACTGATAAATCACGCTAGGAATGAGTGAGCTAATCGTCGCCAATTGCTCGGCTTGGGCATTGCGCTCGGCTTCTGCTCGACGCTGTGCCGTGATATTGAGCGCAACACTCAAAATGTGATGAATCTGTCCACGCTCATTGCGCAAAGGCACAGCCAAACCTTGATACACATTACCCCTGTATTCAAACTCGAAGGTATGGCACTCGCCTTGAAAGACTCGGTCGTAAATCGTTTTATAACGCTCAAGGGGCTTGTTGGGAAAGATGGACTCAAGCGAAGCGCCAACCAAATCTTTCGGATTCAGTCCATACTTTTGATACTCGGTGCCATCGGCATAGACCACATGGTACGTTTTATCCAGCACCGTAATTGCGCCATTAGGGAAATTTTGAACAATGCTGGCAAGCAAGCGTGCCGTCTGCGATTCTTTTTGCTGAAGGTCGCGTAGATGTTGTTCTAATGATTTTTGCTCATGCATGAGTGCATGAAATTCCTTACGTGAATTCAAAAGCTCATGTTGCAATTGCTGAATCGTATGTTGGTGCTCATGTAGAGAGCGATTGCGAATGAGGGAGAGCATCCGCACACGGCGGTTTTCTTCATACTCAAAGAATGTGAAAGTTTCCAGTTGAACTTGCAAGCCATCGTCAAAAGTATGTGTGGTAAAAAACTGCTGCCCATCCGTAGCAGAAGCAAAAAGCGACTCATATCGAGCACGAGCACTGGCTCTGGCTGACACGGGATAGAGGTCAGTAAGAGAATTGCCGACCAATTCTGAAAGAGATCGTCTGTAGAGTGTCGCAAAAGCAGGATTGGCTTGAAGAATGGTTCCGTCTTGGTCTGTTATCACAACGGCGTCGGACATGTATTGCCAGACCTGAGAGCAAAATTGAGTGAAATAGCCAAAAACAGACATCGTCATCGTAGTAAGCTCAAGTGTTAGGGTTATCTTGACAAAAATTCAGCAGAGTTTCATAAATGCTGCATAATCCTACAACTTTGTTAAATGTGGTGTAACTGATGGTGCCACAATACCTGATGCTATGTTGTTACGACACACTTCAACTGCATCAGCAAGTGCAACTGAAAGTTTGCTCACATCCCACGGCTTTTCAATGCAGCGGAACAGCAACCCTTGATGAAGCAGTGAAGCGGGCTCTTCCTGATTGACAGCGGCGGTCATTAAAATTTTAGGAAGAAAAGGCACAAGGGCATGAGCATCTTTAAGGAAATGACTGCTCGCTGAATATGGTGCATGCATGTCGGTAAAAACGCACGCAACGAAAGAACTTTGCTCGAGAATATCGAGGGCTATATAAGGAGAAGTGCAGGTGAGAATGTCATAATCATTGCAAAGGAGTTCAGAGGGTGCGCGTAGCACACGGGCGTCATCATCCAAGATGAGAATTCTGGGTTTGCCACTTCTGCCGCAGAAGGTTTTCTCAAAAGTCGAAGATGGGGCAAAGAGAAAGGGTTGTGAAACATAGCTATGCTGCGACGGGTCTAAGCGGGCAACATGTGCATTGAGCTTCGCAAAAAATTCTTCTTCAAAGCTCTCAAATTTTTTGAGTGCTGCAACCGCTTCTTGGCGGAAAGCTGAAAAGAATTCCTCCTCAAAACTCTCGGCCGCCTTTTCAGTCGGTGGTGATGTCGGAGAGGCATGGGCACTATGATGAGCAAAAAACTCTTCTTCAAAGCTGGTGGTGTGGATACGGTCAGTCGCTCGCCGTTGCGGTAGCGGGTCAGGAATTGGTGGCAAAGGCGTATCGGACGACGGTGTAACTTCAGGGTCGGTGCGACGGCGCTGTGGCGTGGGCGCTGGCGGAGCGACCGAACTGGGTGCAGAACTGGCTTTTGGAGCGCTGCGACCGGCTTTCTGACTGCGCAGCATGTAGCTTGCCATCGCTAAGGCGACAATAGAACGAAGCGTTTCTGGCACCCAAGGTTTGCGCACATACCGAAAAACTTCACCAACATTGACAGAGTCAAGCACCGCTTCTAAATCGGCATAACCAGTGAGCAGAATACGCATGGAGTGTGGTACCAGCTGCTTGACATGACGCAGCAGTTCAACACCTTTCATGCCGGGCATGCGCTGGTCACTGATGACAATCGCCACATCGGGATGATGTTGCAAAAGCATCAGCGCAGTCTGTCCGTCAGAAGCCGTCAGGACATGGAAGTCCATATCGAAGAGCTGGGTCAGAGATTCCAAAACATGTGACTCGTCATCTACAACAAGTATCTTCGGTTTTTGACTCATCTTTAGAGAAATTGAACGGTTGTGCATAAAATGCCCCTAAGCCGAGCGGCAAACTGCAGCAGAGTTTGCCGCTTCCAGCTCAGGGGTATTGAACTACGGAGAGACTTGAAGTGGCATTACACCTCCAAGAAATCTACCGCTGGAATTTTGACAATGAACGTGGTGCCTACGCCTTCTGTGGTCTCAAAGTAAAGACGACCCTTGTGTTTTTGCACAATGTTGAAGCAAATGGAAAGTCCTAAGCCCGTGCCCTTGCCGACAGGCTTGGTCGTAAAGAACGGGTCAAAGATTTTGTCTTGAATGTGTTTCGGAATGCCTTTGCCGTTATCTTTGACACGCACCATGACATAGCCTTCCTCAAGCGCGCTGGAGACATGAATTTTTCCTTCTGGTTTTTCCTCAACAGCATGAATCGCATTGGCAATTAAGTTAAGAAAAACCTGATTAAGTTGTGCCGGGAAGCATTCCACCATAGGAATATCACCATACTCTGTAGTGAGCTCAATGTTTTTATCCTTGAGCTGATGCCCAATCATGAGTAGGCAACTGCGCAGACCTTCATTGATGTCAGCCTTTTTCATTTCAGCTTCATCAAGGCGCGAGAAATTGCGCATGCTCTTGACAAGATTTGCCATCTGCTCGAGACCAGATGAGACGCCAGCAAAAAGCCTATCGGTGCGGCGGATAGTCTCATCAAGTTCAGCGATTTTTCCGTTGGGCGAGTGTGAAACCGCTTGCATTTTGGCAAAGGCTTGCTCTAACTGATTGCTATAAATGCACTCGTGGGCTTCAAGGGCTTGGCGTAGCAGAGAGGAGATGTTACGGAAGCGGTCACGAATAATCGAGACATTGTTTGTAGCGTAGCCAATCGGTGTGTTGAGTTCATGCGCAATGCCAGCTACCATTTGTCCAAGCGCTGACATTTTCTCCGATTGAATCAGATGCTTCTGTGTTTCTTGAATTTCTTTCAGACGTGCTTTCAATTCCGATTCAAGCGCTTTGAGCTGGCTGATATCGACGCAAACGCCATACCACACAATCGTGCCATCTTTTTGCTTCACAGGTTTGCCATAGAAGCGCGTCCAAGTAGTCTTGCCTGTAGGCAATGAGAAGCGTGCCTCATAAACAAAGGGCGAAAGATTGGCAGCAGATTCAGCAATCGCAACCTGCGCAGCCGCAATATCGTCAGGGTGCATTAGTGAAGACCATACCCCCATCAAGTCTGTCATAATTGCCTCAGGCTCAACGCCAAAGAGGTCACGGCACCCCTCGCTCACATAAGGCATCGCCATGGTGCCATTAGGCAGTATCGTGAACTCATAAACCATACCCGGAACAGACGAGACCGTTGTTCGGAATTTTTCTTCACTTTGGCGCAAGGCAAGCAAGGTTTCTTCTTGTTCGGTTACATCTTGGATTGGTCCGAAGAGACGCACGGGAATACCTTCGCTGTTGCGCTCCACATTATAAATGACCTTGATGTAGCGAATCTGACCATTGTCGGGACGACGAATGCGATACATCATCTGACCACGCAAAAGAGTCGGGTCAGACAGCACCTTCTGCAAATGCTGCAGCATAGCTGGCACATCTTCAGGCAAGACAAAACGAGAGAGGTAATCGTCGACGGAGATGTCGTAACGCCCTTCTTTGGCAAATGAAGTGCCAATGAGTACAAAGCATCGGTCATTGAAGATAAACGATGAGCTTGCCATGTCAGCTTCCCAGAACGCCAGTTGAGCCAAGTCGGCGGCGGCATTCATTTGGAGGCGCTGTTGATTAAGAACCGCTTCGGCTTGCTTTTGGGCGGTGATGTCGGTGCGCACACCATAGAGCACAATACTGCCATCAGGTTGAAGTTCAGGATTAGAGTTGACACGCACCCATTTGACTTTCCCGGACGGCGTGATGATGCGCATGATAATATCAAGAGGCGTAAGTGTATCAAGCGTGTGGCGAATCTGTCGCCAATACTCATCAACATCATCAGGGTGCCACATTTTGGTCAGAATGGTAGCATCGCGCATAGCCTCTTCAGCACTGACTTCATAGAGCTGCTTGCAGTTTTCACTGACGAAAGGATAAGAGTAAGAGCCATCGGGATTGAATTTCAGCTGATAGATGACGCTGGGAATGGTGTTGACCGTCTTGCGGAATTTTTCTTCACTTTGGCGCAAGGCAAGCAAGGTTTCTTCTTGTTCGGTTACATCTTGGATTGGTCCGAAGAGACGCACGGGAATACCTTCGCTGTTGCGCTCCACATTATAAATGACCTTGATGTAGCGAATCTGACCATTGTCGGGACGACGAATGCGATACATCATCTGACCACGCAAAAGAGTCGGGTCAGACAGCACCTTCTGCAAATGCTGCAGCATAGCTGGCACATCTTCAGGCAAGACAAAACGAGAGAGGTAATCGTCGACGGAGATGTCGTAACGCCCTTCTTTGGCAAATGAAGTGCCAATGAGTACAAAGCATCGGTCATTGAAGATAAACGATGAGCTTGCCATGTCAGCTTCCCAGAACGCCAGTTGAGCCAAGTCGGCGGCGGCATTCATTTGGAGGCGCTGTTGATTAAGAACCGCTTCGGCTTGCTTTTGGGCGGTGATGTCGGTGCGCACGCCATAGAAGCACAAACTACCATCAGGTTGAAGTTCAGGAATAGAATTCACACGCAACCATTTTATAGTGCCATCTGACAGGACAATACGGCACTGCATATCAAATGGCTTGAGGGTTCGGCGGCATTCTTCGACGCGGCGCATGTATTCACCGATGTCGTCAGGGTGCCACATTTTGGTCAGAATAGAGGCATCGCGCATCACCGCTTCAGGCTCTACACCATACAAGGCGCGGCAGCCTTCGCTGACATATGGGTACGACACGCTGCCATCAGGATGAAACACAATCCTGTAAATCATGCCGGGCACGGTGTTGGCGGTCTTGTAAAATTGCTCTTTCGCTTGATGCAGGGCATGCTCGGCATCTTCACGGAGTTTCTTTTGAGTTTCATACGGGTTGGTAATGTCGCGTATGAACATGGCAATTCTTGCACTGCTGCCAGTATCCGCTGAGAGGAGATAGTAAGTAACTTCATAGTGTTGCAGGCTGCCATTTGGAGAAACCATTTCTAAATGTTGGCGTTCTGCTGGCTCGCCGCGCAAGATGCTATCGTAGAGTGCTTTTAGGCGGGCGCGCTCGTGCACGGGGAAAATTTCCAAGATAGAGGTGCCAACTTCTGGTGTTTTTCCCCAGTGAAGCGGCAGCACCGTGTGGGCAGCCGCATTAGCCGCAGTAATGCGATAGTCGTGGTCAATGGTAAGAACAATGTCGTGTGTATGATTAAAAAACTCTATGAGTCCGCCTGCATGTCCATTTGGCTGGGCGGCAAGTGTCGTGGTGCGATTTCCACTTTGTTCGGGTAGATATGACGTCAAGGTCTCGACAGATTTCATGGATAATCCTCCTTTGCATACGCTTAAGTGTTTGGTGAATTGCTTTGCTGTTTTACCATTTGACTCAAGGCTTGAAGCGAATTGAGCACGTGATTTGCACTGGCAGATGAGTCTGCCTGTTGGCGGCTATGGTGGTCGGTCGTTGGTCGGTCATGCTCATATTCGCCAAGTTTGGACTTAACCTGATAGAGATAAATTTCAATGGCTTCATGAATCGTGGCACGAAGTTTTTCTGGGTCCCACGGCTTTTGGATGTAGCGGTAAATCTGACCTTCGTTAATCAAGCGAATGATGTCCTCCACATCGGTGTAAGCCGTGATGAGAATCTTAGGGACAAGCGGTGCCATCTCACGTGACTCGATAAGAAAATCTGTGCCCGTCTTTTTCGGCATGCGCTGGTCGGTCAGCAGAAGGGTCATAAAGGAATCTTTTCTAAGCAATTCCATAGCCTCATCTGCCGACCTTGCCGTGAAGACTTCGTAGGAATCTGAGAGCAACTGCGAAAGTGCGGTCAGCACGCCTTGCTCATCATCAACAACCAGAATTTTGGGTTTGCCACTTTCACTGTGGAAAGCGCGCTCCACAGAGTGTTCGGAGAACTTGGCAAGGCGGTCAAGAAAATTTTCTTCAATTGTTTGCTGCTTCTGAAGTTCAGGAAGTGCCAAGTTCTGTAGAGAGGGAAGCGCTGACAAAGATGGTGCAGGCTCTGGAATTTTAGGCTGTGCTTTGGCTTTGATTTTCTTACGGTCAAGGTAGGTCGCTGCAGCAAGTGACAAAAGCGCCGTGAGTTCATCAGGGTTCCATGGTTTGCGCACATAACGAAACACTTCACCGACATTGACAGAATCGAGAATGGCATCGGCGTCTGCAAAGCCAGTCAGCAAAATGCGAATGGTATCGGGAGAAATCTCCTTAATGGCTCGCAGCACATCAATGCCTTTAAGTCCGGGCATGCGCTGGTCACTGACAACAATTGCCAAATCAGGCGTCTGGCGAGCATAGTCAATCGCTTCCTGACCGCTACAAGCCGTATAAACATCGTAGGTCATGTCAAAAAGCTGCGATAAACCCTCAAGAATCATAGGCTCATCGTCGACAAAAAGAGCTTTGAGTTTTACAGGTCGCTGTGTCATGGCTATAAGATGTTAAGTTATCGGGCTACTGCACACCGTTGAAACTTGCGCCAAATGTAAAGAGTCGACCTTCGAACTCGATAAGAACTCGATAAGAACTCGATAATTTTGAACGATAAGTTCTTTCAAAAAGCGAGGTTATAGGAGAAAAAATTTTTTAGGCGCGCAAGTAAAATTGCAAGGAAAAATCTGATGTGTGGGGGCTGAAAAGCAGAGCAAAAATCTACCACCACCATGACGGTCGCCACAGACGCATCATCGGAGGTATCCAACCAAGAGATGGCGCATAGTAGCGGCGAATGATAATCACACGAACCTTTTTCTCCTCATCAGCAGGTTCTACGGCTTGAACGGGCTGGACAGCAACAGCAGAATCCACTTTCGAGTCAGGTAAGGCAACCGGAATCGGTGCAACAGCAATCTCACGAGCATTTAGAGCTTGAGCCGCGTCGTCAGGTTGGGCTGGTGAAGAGGCAAGAGAAGGCAAAGGACGCTCACTTTGCGCATCAATATCGAGCAATTTGCCCGTCGCATCAAGTGCAAGTGTGGTGTTGCCAGAACTATCGCTGACACTGACTTGATACTGCACCTGTGTAAGACGCTTTGTGGTGACGAGAGTTGAGCCTGAAAAATTCTCGGCAAGCGTTTCTTTAATGGCTTCGGGCAAATCAATCGGAAGGAGATGCTCGCTCATACTAACAATCTCGCCAGTCTCTGCATAAACAATCTCGCGATGGAGCTGACCCTCTTTGCTTTCAACAACCCAGCGGACAAACCCATCATCGTCTTCCTTGCTAAAGGTAAGGAGTGTCGCACGTGGATACTGTGCCTGAAATGCCTTTTGCACCGCACTTGGCAAGTGTTCAACTCTTCGAACCAAAGCCCCTCTGCTATCATAAATCATCGTCTCTTTCTCTGCGCCAAGCGAGAGCGTAACTTCGTAGAGTGTGGGTGCCGCACTGACTATGCGCTTCGCAGAAAGGATTGAAGGTTGTGAAGAACTGGTGTGAATAGCCTCTTTGACGGCTTCGGGCAACTCAAGTGGCAGAATGGTTTCTGCAATCTCTACAATTTCGCCTGAAAGCCTGTAAAGAAGGTCGCGCGTCTTGGAGCCATCGAGAGTATGGAGTTTGATGCAGGTCTCTGTGCCGCGCTCAACCCAAGTGGCACTAACAAGTGTAGCGTTCGGATAAGCCTCACGAAATGCGGTGGCAACGCCATGAGGAATCTCGGATAGAGAAAGTGCCTTAGCATGATGCCCGGGATTAGGTACTGATGAAGCAGGTTTTTTCTTCGCAGGCAAAGGTTGAGCTTCTGCAAGGCGTAGCGCAAAAAAACTTGTGCAGAGGACAAGCGCAGCAGCAAGAGAGGTTACACACACATTCATCATAGGTATCGCAAGCAAGTTAGAAAGTGGAAAGATACAGACAGAAATATATGAGTCTATTACGCATCTGCAAACTGCAAAGTGACAAGTGCAGGCAGCAGTCTTGCAAGAAAATCAGTAAAAAGACGAAAACGTTCAGTCAGCATGAGGTGGGGAGAAGTCAGGGTCAGGATTATTAGATGGCGTATGTGCTGCCAATGACGGCAATTGGAATAAGAAAGTTATCGATTTCTTTTGGGCTTATTCCTTCTATCAAAGTTGCAACGGCACCGAGCATGAGGATGCGTGGCAAATTGAATTCACTCGGCAATACAACCCAGACAAAAAACATTGCGCCCAAAATACCCGCAACCAGCATGGTCAGACTGCCCTCGAGACTTTTTTGGCTAAAGATGTGATACTTGAGCTTGCCGATGCGTGTGCCTACAACTGGCGCCAGCCCATCACCAAAAGTCAAAAAGCCCATAGCGGCAATGCCTGCAAAAGTTTTGTAGAAAATCGTGCCGCAAATGATAGAGACAATTACGAAATAAAGTGGTCCTTTGAGCAACTCGGTGCGGTCGCCAGTGCGGGTCATAGTTTTGACGGCTTCATCATTGGCGTCAGCAAAGAAACCCTTTTGAATGAGCAGAAAAAACCAAATGACCAAAATGGTGATGTTCAGGTATTTTGACCAGTGTGAGTCATCGAAGAGAGCAAGAAACAGCACCAAGCAGCCTGCACCGATGTGCGTAATTTTTCGGCTAAGGTCACGCGCCAAGCCAAGATTGGCGACACAGAAGTCCAATAAGGCAACTAAACTAAAGACATAGATGACCATCATGAGGGCAATCAGCACATTATTCCAAAGAGGGGAGAGCCCAAACACGGCAAGATGCAGCAAAGCCAGTGGCATGGTCAAAGTTGTTTTGTTGTTGATAGAAACTGTGCTGTATTTACAATTTCCACGTGCGTTATGCAAGTGGTTTTTGAGCAATAAAAAACGATGCGGCAATCACATTAAGCACATACAAACCATTATTGACCACCAGGTATCGCAGGTAAGAGCGGTGGGCTTTGGCTTCACTTTGCCCAACCACATTTTTCAAGCCAGTTTGTTGCACGGCAATATCTAATGCACGTGCGCCATCTTCAGGGTCGCGGTAGAGCAGAATTTGCATGACGATGATGATTGCCAGCGAAAGCAGCGAAAAATAAAACATGAACTCAAAGCCCCATGCCTTCATCAGATACACAAACCAGATAAGTGGCAAGTCAATCATGAGAAATGAAACCAGATACGTGTTGCGAACGCCTATCATAACGGGTAAGGACTTAAGCCCCTTTGCCTTGTCACCTTCAATGGACTTAAAGTCGTTCAGAAAAATTAGTCCGATGGCAACAAGGGCATTGATGATAGCCATAGCCAGCACTTCTTGGCGCAAGTCCGAATAGATGATGTTGCCTGCAATCCAAGTAATGAGGCTGTAACTGATGCCGACGGCAGGCGCAGAGAGCAGCACATTGGTTTTGAGTTTAATCGGCGGTGCCGAGTAGATGTATCCCAGCACCAAGCCAAATGCTGTCAGCCCTAAAAGAATCAGCCCACGTTCTGGCTCCAGTTGCAGACTTAAGATGATGCTGACCACAATCGCCAAAGCCCCAACGGTCAGCCAATTGAGAAGGGCTTCACGCTCACTGATACGACCGGAAGGAATCGGGCGAGTGGGTTCATTGATGCGGTCAAGGTCGCGGTCAAAGTAGTCGTTCAACGATTGAGAAAAGCCGGTGCCGAGAGGTCCAAAGAGCAAGGTCAGCAAGCCAAATCTGCCGATGCTCTCCCAGCTCATTGTCAGCGCCCCTGAAGCAATCGCCCCGCACACAATGCCCTGTAAAACACCAACCCACGTAATGGGGTCTAAGAGCTCAAGGTGCGCTTTAACTTTTTCGAAGAACGGCAAGTGTGCAGGCCTGTTCATTTTTAATGTTCAAGAAAGTAGTTGCGAAGCCCAAGTAAATACAACTTCCTACCTTACTGCAAGCCTTTGTTTTATGTAAAGTTACGCACAACAAGTTGGCTGGCAAAACACTTTTGACAGAGCGCTTTCACTTCATGCACGAAGATGTTCTACTTAATAAGCATCATCTTTCGGGTTTGCTGAAAGCCTGAAACATAAAGCGTGTAGAAATACATGCCACTGCCCAAATTGGATGCGCGAAATTGGTATTCATTTTCGCCTTGCTTGGCATTTAAAATCTCTCGAAACACCACTCTGCCCAAAACATCCGTAACGACAAGTATTGCCGAGCCTGCCTCTTTCATGGTAAAGCGAATTGAGGTAGATGGATTGAAAGGATTAGGATAGTTCTGCTCAAGACGGTAATCATAGTTTAGAGCTGAAGAAAGCTCTGGCACCCTTACTGTAACGCGCAGAGCGTGGTCATACCAAGTGCCATCAAAATCTGTGGAGCGAAGTTGATAGATGTAAGTTTTGCCCGTTTCGACCGTGCCGTCGAGGAACGCATAGTGCGAAAGGGAATTGGTGGTGCCTTTGCTGCGCAATTCTGGCAAAGTGCTGTAACTGGCAATCGTCTGCCATGTTTCAGGTTGAGTGGGTTGGTAGAGACTACGGCGGAGGTCAAAGCCAGCATGATGACGCTCGCTTGCTGTTGTCCATGACAGTTGCACCCCGTTTGGTGTGGCAACACCTGTAAAACTCACGAGTTCAACAGGCAAAGGATTATCGGCAGGGTCGGCAAGTGCCCATTCGCTGAAGGCGCTCACGCCAGCAAGTTCCACATAATTTGCGACCGTGTCGTTGGTGCCGCCTTGAAACTCCCATGTCGAGCCATTGAATCGGTAGAGTCGCAGATTGCCTTCGCTCAGTCCAGCGGCGGCAACTTCAGCGTCGGTGTAGTAGATGCGCAGTGTGGCGCTGAAAGTCCCTGAACCACCAGAGGGCGTAATCACCACGCGCCGATGCACAGCCTTCGCACCGCTGGAAAAGCTGGGCACGGTGTGCGGGAAAATCTCGACCGTAACCGCATCCAAATCTTCGTGTTGGAAGTTGAGAAAAACTCCATAACGACCCGTGGCGTCATTCCAGATGAAATTGCCGGTGCGTGTAATTTGAACGCTTTGTCCGCTCTTTGGTAAAGCGGCTTGAAACGCGCCAAGTGAGTATTGTTTTCCATAGCCCCAGTCTGCTCGATGCGGTGGAATAGTGCCAGTAGCAAGGTCTCGTCGTGAGCTATCAGCTAAAAGTTGGCGAAACTGCGCGGTAGAAAGCAAAGGATTGGCTTGCAGCAGCAATGCGCCAAGACCAGCTAAGTGTGGTGCAGCAGCAGAAGTGCCACCAAATAAACCGTTTGTAGTCATCACTTGAGTGGGCGCCGTGACTTCCGGTTTAGGCTTATTGTGGCGTGTGAGCCCAAGGCTGGAACTGGCATCACGATGACCAGAATTAACCTCGTAGCCCACCACGCAAATTGCAGAATCGGCTGTGGAAGGTGTCGTGAGACTGCGCTGGTCGTTTTGGTTGCTACTCCAAAAGCCGCCGTGTATGCGCCAGCCATCGTAAGGGACAGGGGTTGCCCCTAAGTTGTTCAGCCTTATGCGCCAGCCCGATTCATTTTGCCGATTTTCAATAGCAAACTGAATTTCCTTATCGCCATTCGGGGCATAGATGTTGTGATAGACTCTGACAGGCAAACTCACTTGTGGCGAGGAGCTTAATCCGAATGGACCGTATTGCGTGTTGTCGGGCGCAATCAGCGTAACGGTAACATTTGCCGAGCCACTATACCACAAATGACCAAAGAAGCTAAATCCACTGGCGTTATTGTTGCCAGTCGTAAAGCTCGTCTCGCTCTGCCCGCTCGGAGGCACCACCGCATCGATATGAACATTTGCGCCACCATTATTCCCACCAGCAATTGAAAAGAGTGTGCCCGGACCTGCAAGTGAACTGATAGCCAGTTCCGTAGAGCGTGAGCCATCATGTGCGCCGAAGTTGCTGCCGTAGCTATATGAAATTGAAATTGGTTTGCCTAATGCCGCCGCTTTTTGCTTGAGATAAGTAAAGGCACGAATGACCGAAGTATCAACCGTATTGGCAAGAATGACCAGCATAATATCGGCTTCAGGGGCTATGCCGGTTTGCGCACTGGCACGACCGTTGCCAGCGGCAATGCCTAAACACGCTGTGCCATGAGCATTGTTAGGCACGCTCACGAAGGAATTGATGTCTGCACTGCTATACTCGACGCCGAAAGTAAATCCTGCAGGCGGCGTGCCAGACCCGCCCTGATGCCATAGGCTCACAATGCGCGTGGTATTGTCAGGGTTGCGAAAATCATTGTTGTAGATGTCAAAGCCTAAATCCACAACGCCTACGATAGCTCCTTTGCCGCGATAGCCAAGGGCATGGACAGAATCTGTATTTGTGCCGCGCCACTTGCCCGCCAACTGGTCGTTGCTGCGGCTAAGTCCCATAGAAAGCGCTTCATCTTCAATGAGTGAAAGGCTAATGTGGCAAATAGAGGAAAGCGCACGAAGTTCAGAAATCCGCTGAACAGGAACCGAAACCAGCATCAAGCGACCAAGCGAAGGTGAAGCATTGCCGCCAAGTGCCTGCACAGCTTGCATCACTCGCCATTCTTCCACAGCTGAAAATGACCCATGCTTTGGTAGAAGCGTCAGGGTAACAAAATCAGTCTTGCCTAATTGGCTAAGGCGTGTGAAAGCGGCAAGTGAGGTATGAATATCACTCTGTTTGGGCAAGGTCTGCGCAGCTGAGTGAGTAGCAAAAAGCACAAGGCTGAACAGCAGAAGACAAGCAGAGAAATGCATAGTTATTTGCACAAAAAATAGCGCTATTGAAGGCGCACGATGCGTCGGGCGGTAACATAGCGCTGTTGATAATAACGCTCGCTTAGATTGCTGATAGTAACCCCAATTTTGACGCTGGCATGAGCAAAGTTCCCATTGCCAATGTAAATGCCCACGTGCGAAATTCCCTTGCCATAGATGTTGAAGAAAACCAAATCGCCGAACTGCAAATCCTGCTTTGCAACGGGTGTGCCAACTTGTGCTTGCGCTGAAGAAGACCGTGGCAATTCAATTCTAAGGGCATCACGAAATACTTTGCCAGTAAAACCAGAGCAATCAAAGCCGTTTTCGTCCTGACCACCATAACGATACCGTGCGCCGACATAGCGCTGAATTTCCTCGTTCAATCGAGCTCGGGCATTCGTACCGAGCAAAGCAGACTTGAGGCTTTCGTTAAAACGACTAACTTCTCGGGTATCTGCTTCAGCAGAAGGGGCTGACGCCGCAGATTCTGATTCTAATGCGGAAATGTCTTCGCGACTCATAGGCTTAGCCTTGTAGCGTATAGATGACATGGTGGCTTGGCAACCTTGAGCAAGACACCACAGTCCAATAAAGAGCACAAACTTTGTCGGTATAGAGAACCAACGCGGCAGCATGCTTTGAGAGTTTAGAAAGCAAACAGGACGTTCTAAGTTACATGAATTCAGGCAAATTGCCGTCAATGTGTCTGCAAAAGTGAATGGTGAGCATTCAAGCAAATGTGCACATTTCCCTTAGGCGCGAAAGACAGCGCAGATACTTTTTGGCATAAGCCGATTTGTAAAACTCTTTTGGGAAAAGCTCTTCAATAGGCACAGTAGCTGAAGCAAAAAACCTGGATTGATGGTCGTAGAGCTTATCAACGAAATAAACGAAGCGCAAGGCATCGAATTGGTCTTCAATCGGGGAAAGTTGCTCAATGAAGATGGCGCCGAGTGTCTCGGCAAGCTCAAGATAGTGCATGGGATGAAATTGGCGCAGCATCTGCAGAAGTTCATCGGCAGTAAAGTAGGCTTTTTTGCGTCCCTGTTCTACATGGTAATCTGAGAAAAGTTTGCGCACATTAGGCAAGTGCCAAGTCGAGTGAGGCGGCGAAGTATGCAGGGCATGGCGTTGCCGGTAGTCACTGCCGTCAATCTTGATAACATGGAAGTGTGAAGACAGCATGGCGATTTCACGCTGAAAATCTTGAACGGCGAAGCGTCCTTCTCCAAGGCGTGAAGGGGGCGTGTTGGATGTGGTTACGACAACGATGTTACGGGCAAACATGCGCTGCAAAAAACCAATCGCCATGGTGGTATTGCCGGGGTCATCGAGCTCAAATTCATCAATGGCAACAAGGCGAGCGGCACTCAATTCGTCGGCGGCGCATGCAAGCCCAAGGTATCCGATAAGATACATGAGCTCCGTAAAAGAGAGGTAAAATTTCTTGCCCTCAAAAGCCGAGTGCACACCAGCCAGCAAGTGCGTTTTTCCCACACCAAACACGCCATCAAGATAGAGCCCTAAGACAGACGACGAAGCAAACGATTTGAAAAATTTCTCAAGTCCATTGCGCCGACGGTTGAGCTGTTGAACGAAGTTGCGTAGATACTCCTTAGCCGCATGTTGAGACGGATGTGCATGGTCGGGGATGTAGGAATCAAGTGTAGCCTGTGCAAAGCGTGGGGGTGGCACAAGTTTTTGAGACAGCCTTTTGATATTCAGCTCGGGCTTAAAACTCTCAAGAGAGAACACAGAAATTGTGGAAGTCGCGCGGTGACTCATGGCAATTAGCGAAGAGATTGCTGTTTTTTGGCAAGATAGTCATTGAGCTGTTGCAGCAGTTTGCGAGCATCGAGCAGGCGAGAACGAACCTCAAAGGCGGCAAGGGGCATTTGTCGGGCAATATCCATTTCACGCACAAGCGTCGTCAATTGAAGTGAAAAATCTTTGATGACCGCATCGTTGGTCTTGGCGGCTTGCTCACGCAAAAGTTGAGCGATACACTGAATCGGAATCTGACTCGGGCGCCGCACTTGAATCAAAACCTTGTTGCACTCGTTCGGCGTCATGTCAAGACTGGCGTTAGGCAAAACCACAGGCGCAAAGCCGGCACCAAGTTGCTCTGAAGCATATTGTGCAATCGCAATGCCCTGCTGCACCACAGAGCGAGTGTCTTTGACAAACCTCTCAAATTCGGGCGCATTGGCTTCAACGACAATTTCGCGTGTGCTATAAATCCGCAGCGAGTCTTCACGACGCTTCTCTTCGCTCTCGCCATAGAGTTTGAGATAGGCTTCCGCTGCTTCGTAGCCTTTTGCACGGGCGGTAAGAAAATCGGCGAATGCTTCAGAACGCATGCCGGCATCACGCTTGGCTAAGGCGCGTGCATAGTAAAATCTGGCTTCATGGCTACTAAGTGCAATCGCATTATCAAAGTCTAACAGAGCTTCAAGGGAGCGATGCAGGCGCAAGCGTGCCATCCCACGCTGATAGTAATCTTCAGAATGCGGTCGAATTTTTAGCGCCTGTGAAAAATCATTGATGGCAAGCGTATCGTTTTGCAACGCAACATGACACAAACCGCGCAGGGAATAGGCATCAGCAAATTTGGCTTCAAGTTCAAGTGCGGCTGAAGCATCGCTTTTGGCTTCATCAAATTCGCCAATCTGAAATTTGGCAAGCGCACGGTAGTAAAATGCGGCAGGCAATTTGGGGTTAAGAAAAATCACCGCAGAAAAATCGGCAATACTGCGTGAATAATCCTTCAGCGTCAGGTGCAGCATGGCGCGATAAAAGTAAGCATCAGGATGTTGGCGCTGCAGGCGAATCGCTTGTGTGTAATCTTGCATAGCGCCAAGTGTATCTTGCAGGTGCAGACGAGCATAGCCGCGTTTGGCGTAAGCTTGCCAAAGCGACAGCGAATCTTTTTGCAGGGCACGGCTTAAAGACAGCAAAGCCGCTGCATATTCCTCACGCTCTAATTGCTCAATGCCTTTATCTAACCACTCTTGCGCGCTCTGCGCACCTGCACCTCGTGCAAAACTAAGCAGCGCAATGAGCGCAAAGGCAGCCATTAAAGCAGGGCGGCAGTGCAAAACCATTCTGACCGAAGAACTTTATCGATTGAAAAATCGCTCGGCGCCCGCGCTAAGCAAGCGAGTCATGCCAAAAATCAAAAATACCATCATTGCAATCACGATGGAAAAGTTGCGGCGCTGCCCCAGAGGTGTGTTCAGTACGGGACTAAGACCTAAGCTGTAGAGGTAAATGGCATAAATCAAGCCCGCCAGTTTCAAGACGAAAGCAAGAAATGCATTGAACATGAAGAATGCAGAAAGCATCGCTGCCAACCATATCGGCGTAGAGCCATAGACGGCGACTTTTGCAACCGCAGTGCGTTCATCGCAAGATTGAAAACGCATAGCAAAGCTCTGAATCAGCGAGGTGGTAATCGCAAGCAAAAGCGACAGCAGCGCAAAATGAATAAGTGCAATCCAAACTAACTTAATCTTGATGCCCGTCAAGATGCCTGACACAATCACCTCAAGGAGTATGGCGGTAACAATCAGCGGCATGGCATAGTCGCGAATGAGGTCTTGTGGGTCATAGACAGGCTCTTGCGCAATGGTGCGCCATTCCGATTCAGGGGAAATCAAAATCGCATAGACCCTGCGAAGAAGGTAACCAAGCATACACAGTGCAAAAAATTAAAAAGAAAAACTTTAATGGAAATTTCAAATCTGTTTTTGTTTATCTTCACGGCTGCAACCCTATCGCTCCATTTGCAAGTTGCCACGATGACAACAACACAAGGGCGATAGCAAAGGCAAAAGATAGGTAATGCATCACTTTTTACATGGCTAACCCACAAAAGCGGGCGTCAAAAATAACCTCTCCTCTGCAACCCAAAGCATCAGGCAAGGCGAAGGGAAAGACTGCCTCCCAATCAAAATCAGCTAAGCCACTTGCAGACATGCAGCATACAGTGGCGCCGTCCAAACCCAGAAGTCAAAGCGCAAGTGTCTCTTTCGAGGTGCAAGAGACAAAAGAGCTCTACAAAGCACTCTTTCAGAACAACCCAACGCCGATATGGATATATGATGCAAAAGCGCTCAAAATTTTAGCGGCAAACAAAGCCGCCACGAGGCGCTATGGCTACTCCAAACGAGAGTTTTCTGCAATGACGGTGGCGGAAATTCTTGTACCTGATGATGCCTCAAATGTGCTGAAAGCAATAGGGCGTAGTAGCAAGAAAAAAACATACAGCATGCTGTGGCAATGCCGCACCAAAAGTGGCAAAAGCATTCCCGTGCGTGTGCATGCTCAACGCATCGTCTTTGCAGGCGCTCCTGCTTGGCTGGTCATGGTGTCGGATAGAGATGAGCAAACTCAAGCTGAAAAACAAGCACAAGAGCATCATCAACGCTTAAAGCTCTTTTTCAATCAAGCTCTCGATGGGCTTTACTTTATGATGCTCGATGAGCCGATTGAATGGCACAATGCACCTGACAAAGAAGCAGCACTGGATTACATCTTTAGCCACCAGCGCATGACCGAAGCCAACGACGCTATTCTTGCGCAGTATGGCATGAGCCGAGAAGAATTTCTCGGGAAAACACCGGCAGACTTTTATGCCCACGATATTGAATACGGTCGCCGAATATGGCGAGAAAATCTTGACAAAGGTTGTCAAATCATGATTACAGATGAGCGTCGAGCAGATGGCACGCAAATCTGGATTGAAGGGCAATATGTGCCACTCTTTAACGAAGAGGGTAAGTTTATCGGGCACTTTGGCATTCAGCGCGACATTACTGAGCGCAAGAAAAATGAAGAAGCCTTGCGTGCAAGCGAAGACCGTTACCGCCTTGCGGCAGAAAATACAGGACAACTCATATACGACCTTGATTTGGCAACTGGAAAAATTCAGTGGGCAGGTGCAATCCTGCAAGTAACAGGGTTTTCGCCCGAAGAATTTGCTCAGGTGGATTTACAAAAGTGGGCAACGCTCATCGACCCCGACGATTATGCCCTATCGATCAAAGAGTTAGAACGTGCCATCTCTACTAAAACGCCATACGATGTGATTTATCGCTTCAAGCGCAAGGATGGCACATACATCTATGTAGAAGATAACGGCGATTTTCTGCTTGATGCCAATGGCAAGCCCTACCGCATGGTCGGCGCCATGAAGGATATCACCGAGCGCAAACAGGCTGAAGCCAAACTCAAAGAGCAATCCATACTCATCGATAACATGCGCGATGCTGTAATCATCCGCGACCTTGAAGACCGTGTGCTATTTTGGAACAAAGGCGCCGAGCTCATCTATGGCTTTTCGGCAAGTGAAGTAATGAATAAATCTGCTGCAAAAATATTGTGGGGAGAACGAGAAGACGAGGTCAAACAAGTCATTCAAACTGTGCTGAGAGTAGGGCACTGGAGCGGAGAGCTGAAAAAGCGTCGCAAAACGGGCGAAGAGCTAAGAGTGGAAAGTAATTGGATTTTGACATACAACGAGCAAGAAAAGCAGAAAGCCATCATCACCGTTGACCGAGACGTCACGGAACAGCGGCGACTGCAAGAGCAATTTTTGCGCGCACAACGTTTAGATAGCCTCGGACGCTTAGCAGGCGGCATTGCCCACGACCTCAACAACATTTTCACCCCAATGATGCTCTCATTAGAGTTGCTGGATGCAAAGCTCAGTGATGAAAAAAGCCAAAAATGGGTAAAAGCACTGCAACGCAATTTGGAGCGCGGCACCAACCTTGTGCAACAAATCCTAAGTTTTGCGCGTGGCACAGAAGGTCAGTTGCAGTCGATTAACTTAGCAGATGTGATAGACGAGCTAACTGACTTCATACAGGATACTTTCCCAAAGACTATCTCAATTAAGAGGCAAGTAGCAAGAGATTTGCCATTGGTAAGAGCCGACGCCATGCAGATTTATCAAGTGCTGCTGAACTTGGCAGTCAATGCTCGCGATGCTATGCCAGCTGGCGGCGAACTCACTTTTCACTTAGAACCCTTTTTGGTCAGTGAGCGCAACGCCCTGATTCATCTTGATGCAAAATTCGGTGAGTATGTGCGCATCTCCGTCAGCGATACAGGCACAGGCATGTCGCCTGAAGTCTTAGATAAAATCTTCGAGCCCTTTTTTACCACGAAAGATGTCGGCAAAGGCACTGGGCTTGGACTCTCGACCGTCTTTTCAATTGTGAAGCATCATCAAGGCTTCATCAATGTCTATAGCGAACTGGGCAAAGGCACAGTGTTCAGAGTGTATCTGCCCGTGTGGCAGCAGAAGGAAGACGTCGGTCGTCAGGAGGTTAAAGAGCATTCATCAACACAGCGAGCAAAGGGTGAGAAGATTCTCATCATTGACGACGAGGAAGCCGTTTGTGAAATTGTGCGAGCTTTGCTTACGGCGCATGGCTACTCCGTCTTGACAGCGCTCACAGGACAAGCCGGCGTAGAGCTACTCAAGCAGCATCAGGAAAGCCTTGTGGCAGCAGTGGTCGATATGAGCATGTCAGGTATGGATGGTCTGAAGACGGTGCAAGCCTTGCGTGAGATTAGTCCAACGCTCAAAATCATCGTCGCAAGCGGGTTCTTGGACAGCGAGCGCATCACCTTACTCAAACGCGAACATGTAGAAGCCTTTTTGCAAAAACCCTTTGAGGCGGCAAAACTTCTTCAGGTATTGGCAGAAGTGTGCCGTGCGGCATAAAAAACGTCCTACTGCAGAATTCAGTTTTGCACTGTAGTCATCAAACCAATCTGAATGAAAGGATTCCAAAACGATATGACAGCAGAAGTTACGATTTCGCCGCGCACACAAACAGGTGGAAACCGTGTGCTTATTCTTGGCGGTGGGTTAGCCGGTCTGGCCGCGGCAAAGCGCTTAGTCGATAACGGCTTTCAAGTTGAACTGCTCGAAAAACGAAACATACTGGGCGGTAAAGTCTCCTCGTGGAAAGATGCCGACGGAGATTGGATTGAAACCGGATTGCATTGTTTCTTTGGGGCATATCGAGAAATCTATGAACTGATGAAAGAACTGGGCACATACCAGCACATTCTTTGGAAGAAACATGAGCTAACCTATACCCTTTCAAAAGGTGAGCGGTTTGTGTTCCGAACTTGGAAACTGCCCAGTCCCTTTCACCTCATTCCAGCCGTAACGAGCAATCATTACTTTACGCTCACCGAGATGATTACCTTCACCAAGATGCTCATGCCAATTCTCTTCGGTAGCCAAAAGTATTACGCCGAACAGGACAAGATGACATACGAAGAATGGCACCAGAAGCAAGGCGTCAGCAAAAGGTTGCTGAAAAAAATGTTCGTGCCCATGTCGCTGGCACTAAAGTTCCTGCCACCTGAAGATATTTCTGCTAAAATCGTTATTGATGTGGCAGGAGAATTTCTGCGTGTCCCGAAAGCTTCGATGATGGGCTTTCTCAAAGGCTCTCCAGAAGAGTATTTGATTGCTCCGCTTGCCAACTACATTCGCAAAAAAGGTGGAAAAATTCATACCGAGGCAAAAGTCGCCACGCTGCTCTACGACGGCGAACACATCACCGGCGTGCAAATGACAAATGGCGAAACGCTCACCGCTGACTACTACCTGACCGCACTGCCTGTGCACAATCTCAAGAAAGTCTTACCTGAAAGCCTGAAAGAGAAGTATCAATTCTTCCGCAACATTGATGAGTTTCAAGGCGTGCCGGTCATCACTGTGCAGCTCTGGTATGACAAGCAAATCAGCTACGTCGATAACATCATGTTCTCACCCGACGGCGTCATTCCATTCTACGCCGATATGGCAAACACCACGCCCGACTATGCTGTGCTGCGCGGTCTGACGCACCAAGGCAAATCACGCTTTGAGTTTGGCGTGGCGCCCGCTAAGCACTTCATCCATCTTTCCGATGAAGAAATTATCGCAAAGGTGGATGCCAGCGTGCGTGATATTTTCCCAGAAACATCGAAGGGCGCAAAAATTCTCAAGCATACAATTGTGCGCATTCCGCAGTCAGTCTATGCCGCTGTGCCGGGCATGGATGCCAAGCGACCGACACAAAAAACACCCGTGAAAAATCTCTTCCTTGCAGGCGGCTACACGCGCAACCGATTCTACGATTCAATGGAAGGTGCTGTCGAGACGGGGAATAAAGCCGCACGCGAACTCATGGTTGCCCACGGCATTCTTGCATAGAGCAAGTCACAGAGCAAACAAGCAAACACAACGGGCGAGAGACCCACGCTCGCCCAAAAGTCATTGCAAACAGATTAGACTTGAGAACTTTCTTCGACCACATCAGGGCGCTCTTCGGCAGGCTTTGGCTTGGGTTTGATAAGTAGCGACACCGCAATTGACACCGCCAAAACACCGGCTACAACCGCAAGTGACACTGGCGAAGGAATCTTCCATGCGTCATTGATACCTGCTATCACCATCTTGACCCCTACAAATGTCAAAATCACAGCCAGACCATACTTGAGATACACGAAGCGGTCAATAATGTCGGCAAGCAAAAAGTACATGGAGCGTAGCCCCATAATGGCAAAAATGTTGGAGGTAAAGACGATAAACACATCGGAACTAATGGCAAGCACAGCAGGGATAGAATCTACCGCAAAAATCAGGTCCGTAATTTCAATCACGACAAGCACTAAGAACATTGGCGTTGCCATGCGTTTGCCATTTTCAACGGTGAAAAACTTTTGCCCATCGTAGTTACGTGAGACCGAAAAGAAGCGCTTGACCAAACGCACGCCCACACTTTCGGCAAAATCCGCTTCGTTTTCTTCATTTTCAAAGAAAAACTTTATGCCCGTGTAGATAAGAAAACCGCCAAAGACATAGGTAGCCCAGTGAAACTTATTGATGAGCGCTATGCCCGCAAAAATGAAAAAAGCACGCATCACAATTGCGCCCAAAACGCCCCAAAACAGCACCCGATGCTGATACTTATCTTCAACTCTGAAGAAGCGAAAGACCAAAACGAAAACGAAGAGATTATCGACCGAAAGAGATTGCTCGATGAGGTAGGCGGTAATAAAGTCCGTTGCTTTCACTGCCCCATAGAAATACCAGATGGCAGCAGCAAAACCAAGGGCTAAAGATACCCAGAGGCAGACCCAGCCTAAAGCGGCTTTCGGCGTAACGCGATGTGCTTCACGGTTCAAAATTCCTAAGTCAAGAGCAAGAATAAACCCAACTATCAAGAAAAAGCCGCCCCACATCCAAGGCGATTCGCTAAAAAACATGACCTGAAAAGGTTAGTGTTGAAAACCCTAAGTTCTCGTTATTCCATGAGTGTGTAGCCGCCGTCGGCAAGAATGGTCTGTCCATGTATCCATCGTGAATCGTCGGTGCAAAGAAAGGCAATGATGTCGGCAATATCTTCAGCGGTGCCCAGCCGACCGAGCGGCGTGCGCGCAACCCACTTGGCGCGACGTTCTTCCACATTCTTAAAATCATCAAGTGCGTCGGTATCAATCGGACCGCCAGAGACCGCATTGACTCGAACGCGTTTGGGACCTAGTTCCGCTGCAAGATAACGAACCAATGTCTCAATTCCTGCTTTGGCAACCCCAACCGCCGCATAGCCATCTAAACACCGAAAATTACCAATGCTTGAGACGGCAATAATCACGCCCCCAGCCTCACCGAAAAGTTTCACCGCTTCCTGCGCACCAAGTAACAGCGCTTTAGGACCTGTCGCCATCGATAAATCAAAGCCATTTGGACCAATGCGTGTAACAGGACCAAACACGCCTCTGGCGGCATTGCTGATGAAAATGTTGAGCCGACGAAAATGTGCAAAGGTATCGGCAAAAAGCTGTTTGAGTGCCTCAGGGCGAGAAATATCGGCTTGAATTGCCAGTGCATCTTGCCCCATTGCCTTAATTTCTGCCACGGTTCGCTCGGCTTCTGCCGCATGACGCGCATAATTGACCGCAATGTGGCATCCCATTGAGGCAAGTTTCAGCGCAGTTGCCTTGCCGATGCCACGAGAAGCGCCTGTAATAAGCGCAACCTGATTTTCTAAGGGCTTCATGCTTCAAAAATCTAAGAGCGTGTCGATGGAGGTTCCAAAATCTCACAGACTTGCTGGAGCAACATATCCACATCGTAAGGCTTCATGACAAAGTCATGAATGCCATATAAATACAAACGCTGCACCACATCGTCAGCCACATAACCAGTGGTTACAATAATCGGCGGCAACTTCGAATACTGTTCTGAAAGCACCTTGCACACATGCTCGCCATTAAGATTCGGCATGTTCATATCCAGCACAACAAAATCGATATTGGGATAATGAGCCTGAAATTGAGCCAGCCCATCTTCGCCATCGACGGCGCAAAGTACATGAAAATTGGCTTCGCTGAACACTTCATAGAGCATCTGGCGCAGAATATCTTCATCTTCAATGATAAGTATCGTGTGGCGTTTCTGCATAACTTTTCTGAAGATGGTGGTCATGGAACTGGTAAGAACCTGTCGCTCAGCAGTGACAGCTGGTGGAAAATACAAATGAAATGTCGTGCCTTTTCCTAAGGTAGTCTCAAACGTCACGGCGCCATGGTGACTTTTAACGGCGCCAATCACCATAGAAAGCCCCAGACCTGTGCCTTTGCCAACTGCCTTTGTGGTGAAGAAGGGGTCAAAGATGCGCGACTGAACGTCTTCGGGAATGCCCGTGCCATTATCGGAAAATGACAAATGAAGGTAACTGCGATGAGGCGGCAGCTCAAGGGCTTTGATTTTCTCTTCAGGCAAGGACACCGTCTCTGCCATGATGATGATGTTGCCTTTGTGTCCATCCTGCAGTTTTGGTGTAATGGCATCAATAGCATTGATGAGCAGATTGAGAAAGACCTGTTCAATTTGGTTCGGGTCGCCGATGATGTCGGGCAACTTTGGGGCAAAATGTGTGTGCAGCGTAATGCGTCGGTCTATGGAAGGTTGCAAAATTTGCACAACATGATTGATGGCATCGACCACAGAGAAGGAGACTGAAAGGAATTTGCCTTTTCGCACAAAGCTCAAGAGGTTCTGTATCAGTTTGGCGGCGCGCTGTGCCGAGAGTTCAATGCGCTGAATGGGGGTGAGAATTTGCTCACTGGCGTGTGGCAAGTATCGGTAAAGTAGCTTGATATTGCCCAGAATGCCGCCCAGAATGTTATTGAAATCATGTGCAATCCCACTGGCTAAGATGCCAACCGCTTCCATTTTCTGCGATTGCTGCAAAGTTGCTTCGGTCTCTTTGAGCTTTTGAGCGGTGCGCTTGCGCTCCGTAATATCCTCAACCGTGGTAACCTTAAAGCGCCGACCGTCTTCGCGAACCCAAAGTCCAGCAGTAACATAAATATCAATCAGTCGTCCGTCTTTGTGCCGAAGTCGCCACTCGCCTGAAGAGTTGGGGTCGCCAGCAATGAAAGCCGAATGCGTCTTTGTCGCCTTAAGTTGGTCTTCAGTTGGAATAACCATAGAGAAATGTTGCCCTAAAAGCTCTTCCTTGCTGTAGCCGTAGGTAGCGCAATAAGCGGGATTGACCAGCACGTAACGCCCCTCCTCATCGGTCACGCAAATGCCGATAGCCGCTGTGTCAATAACTGATTCAAAAAGTTCGCGACTTTCGCGAAGAGACTTTTCAAGTTGCTTGAGCACCGTAACATCCTGAACTACACCAATCATGTAAGGTGCTTGCCCTTGTGTATCCTGCATCACAATGGCGGAAAAGCTTACCCAGATGTTATGTCCATCTTTGTGAACAAGGCGCTTGATAAGGCTATAGGTCTGTTTCTCACCGGAAAAAACTTTATCAAGGAAAGCAGTCTCAAGGTCGTAATCAGCAGGATGGGAAATATCTTGAATGCGAAGTTGAGAAAACTCTTCGGCACTGTATCCTAACATGCGTTGAAGAGCCGTATTGGTTTGAAGAAACGTGCCGTGGAGTGAAAGTTTGCAGATACCAATTGGCGCACGCATTATAAACGAGTGGAAAACAGCATCGCTTTCTGGCTGGAATGGCAAGCTCTGTGCCGCCGCATCTGGTACCGCAAATGGCAGGACATCTAAAACCGTCGTCAGCGCATACTTTTTGCGCCCAAGTTTTAGCACGCTTAGACTAAGCATAGCAGTGTATTTAGCACCAGACTTTGTAGTCAGCCCAAGGCAGAGTTTGGAGCTCTGACTACTATGAAGCGTATGAACAGCAGACCGGTAAGTATCACTGCTTTCCCAAAGTGCAGGAGAAGGTTTGCTAAGAAGTTCCTTGAGCCCGTAGCCTGAAAACTCTATGAATGCAGGGTTGGCGGCAAGCACTTTACCCGTCTGTAGGTCAGAGACCAGCATCATGAGCGGACTCTCGTGAAAAAGAGCGCCAAGCGACTGAGCGTTAAAATCTGTTTTTTTAGAATTTGTGGTGCGCAAGCCTGACTTGCGAGTGCTGTGAGAAGTTGTTTTCTTCTGCCCTGCTACTGGTTTTAGATTTGCCATGTTGAGCGATAATAAACAGGCTACTCTGGAACAGACATTCCAGAAAACTAAGTGATTATGGTAATGTTGGCTGATGAATGTAGATGAAAAAGCTAAGACAAAAGTAGTGCAAAAATCATATTCAAAAAAGTGATATGGCAATGTGGCACAAGTTCCCATGCATCTACGAAGTGCATACGCGGGTATGGCTCGGTGAGCTGGCGCTCAAAATGGGTGAGCCCATCACGCTGGCGAATGTGCCCGAGATGGAATTTCTTAGGTGGAAAGAGCTCAAGGTGGATTTCTTGTGGCTAATGGGGGTGTGGGAGGAAAGTGCGGCGGCGCAGGCATGTGCGCTCAGGCATCAAGGCTTGTGGGCGGAGTATCGGCGGGCGCTACCTGATGTAGAAGAAAGTGATGTTGCCGCTTCCCCATTTGCGGTCGCAAGTTACACCGTGTCGCAAGCTTTTGGTGGCGAATCGGCATTACTCAAATTCAGGCGCAAGCTCGAGCAATACGGCATAGGGCTGCTGCTCGACTTTGTGCCCAATCATGTCGCACGTGATTGCGAGTGGCTTAAGACGCACGCCGAGTATTTTATTGCCGTGCCTGAACACATTGCCCGGCAGCGCCCCAATGAGGTTGTTAGCCATGAAGGGCAATACTTCGCCTGCGGCAAAGACCCCTACTTTCCGGCATGGACAGACACGCTCCAACTCAACTACGCCAACACTGCCCTGCATACCGCCATGAGAGACGTGCTCAAGCGCATGGCAACGCTATGCGATGGTGTGCGCTGCGATATGGCGATGTTGATATTGCGGGACATCTTCAACCGCAGTTGGGGGGAGATGGGCATTGAGATGAAAGAAGAATTTTGGAAAAGAGCCATCGAAGAAGTCAAGAGCGAGTTTCCGCACTTTTTGTTCATTGCGGAAGCATATTGGGATACGGAATGGACGCTGCAGCAGCACGGCTTTGATTTTGTCTATGATAAGCGTCTCTACGACCGCATCAAAGGTCGGGATATTGGGGGATTGAAGGCGCACTTGTGTGCCGATGTGCGCTATCAACAAAAGCTCATCCGATTTGTTGAAAATCATGACGAGGCACGTGCGCTAACGGCATTTGGCGCAAATCATCGAGTCGCCGCACTTCTAACGCATACGGCAATGGGCGCACATCTTCTGCATGACGGAGAAAGCGAAGGGCGACGCATCAAACTGCCAGTTCAATTGCGCCGACGCACGGCGGAAGAACCCGACCAAGACACTGTGGATTTTTATCATCGCCTGTCGCATCTATGGAACAATGCGGCGGTCAAAAATGGTGACTTTCGTCTGCTGGAAGGCTACAGTAGCCAGCACATCATCGCCTTTGAGCGCAAAAGTGGCGGACACACTGGGCACATTCTGGTCTTTGTCAATCTCACATCAGAGCCCTGTGAAAGTTATTATCCATCGCTGGCATTGAGTCATGTAGCGGATTACGAGCATATTGAGGTGTTTGTAACCGACAAACGCAAAAGCCCGCAGTTTGAGCTCTATCAGGGTGGGTTTCTGGTGCGTCTGCGTCCGAATGAAGGATTGGCGTTCATTGTGCGATAAGTCAAGCTCGATGCGCAACCATGTCCAAAGCGTTGGAAATGTGTCAGAAAAAAACAAACGATTTGGACGCTTTGTGGGCTAAGTGAGCAAAAGTAAAAGTCTTGCAGGTCTATGTTTTTTCGGCACAATCGGCTGTGGTCCGAGCATGGATATGCGCCAAATTGTGCAGATTGTATGGCATAACATTATACCTTGAAATGGGAAAGGAGAAGTAATATGCTCACCAGAGACTTGCAAGCGCAACTCGGTCAAAACAAAATTCCACGCGTCATTATCTATTCAGGCAAAGGGGGTACAGGCAAAACAACCGTCTCTTCAGCAACTGCAACAAAATTAGCCCGTCAAGGCAAGCGGGTGCTCATCATGTCAAGCGACCCGGCACACTCGATTTCGGATGTGTTTAATTTCAGAATTGGTCGGTTCGAGCCGTGCGAAATTGAGCGCAATCTCTATGGCTTAGAAATCGATACGATTTATGAGCTCAAGAAAAATATGTCGGGCTTTCAGAAGTTTGTCTCGTCGTCCTACCAAAGCCGTGGTGTGGATTCTGGAGTAGCCTCGGAGCTCACCACGCAGCCCGGTTTAGACGAAATCTTTGCGCTCGCACGCCTCTTAGATGAGGCGCTTTCAGGCAAGTGGGACGTGATTGTGCTCGATACTTCTCCGACGGGCAATACGCTACGCTTGCTGGCATACCCAGAAATTATCATCGGGGGAAATATGGGCAAGCAGTTCTTCAAGCTCTACAAAAACATGGCGTCACTGCAACGCTCGCTGGGCGCAACCAATCAGCCCGACCCCGAATTTTTTGAAGAAGTCAATATGCTCATGAAGCAAATGGACGACATCAATAAGTTCATCTTGCGTCCTGAAGTCACCTTCCGATTGGTCTTAAATCCAGAAAAGCTCTCGATTCTGGAAACCAAGCGCGCCTATACGTTCGTGCATCTGTATGGCATTAACATCGATGCCATTGTGGTCAATAAGGTCTTGCCAACGGTCAAGACGGTCGGAGAATATTTTGAATTTTGGTCAGATTTGCATCGCAAGTATCTGTTAGAAATTGACAATTCCTTCTATCCGACGCCCATTTTCCGCTGTGAAATGCAACGCACTGAGCCCATCGGCTGCGATATGCTGGATGAGCTTAGTACGCTTATCTTTAGAGAAAAATCACCTGATGAAGTGTTCTACAGCGGGAAGAATTTCTGGATTGAAAGCAAAAAAGAAGCCTTGCCCAATCTCAATCGGGAGATTTTGGCAATTCGTATTCCATTTCTCAAAGATGCTGAAGAAGTCAAAGTGGCGCGCATGGGCACGGACCTAAGTGTAACGATTGACCGTAATCACCGCATTATCACTCTGCCGCGTGTGCTCTACACGCTTGAGATGGAAAGCTTTGTGCGTGAAGATGATGTGCTCAAAGTGCTCTTCAAAGAACAGCCGCCAGAAAAGGAGAAAATGGAACTCAATGTCGATAAAGGCGTGCTTAATAAACTGCGTGCCACACGCAAAATAGCGTCTTAACAGTCGGCGGAATTGAATACCTGAAGAAAAGAAGAAAGGAGTTTGGTTGTTATGCACCCGGTTCATCCGCCCGCTGCGGCTCAAGAACTTGCAAACGATTCGCACGCGCCGCGTCTCGCTGCAAGTTCGCATCACAAAACGCATCGCAAAATTGTCTATAAGCGCTTGCTGGTGCAGCTGACCTTCATTTTTGTGCATGTCGCGCTCATCAAATTTGCGATTCCCAACATACTTTGGGCGGTGATTGGCTTAGCCTTTTGGGGCAGTTTGGTCTATGCCGCCTCGCGCAGTGGGCGCTGGGTCTGCTCAACATTTTGTTGGCTTGGCGGTATTCAGGACATCATGTTCCCTTTTGCCAAAAAGCGTGTGAATTTTAATCCCAAAATCTCTCAGTATGCCATGTTAATTCTGCTGGTCGTGTGGGTGCCCTTAGCATGGCTGTTTCATCAGCAGGCTGTGTTTGACATGAGCGAAAGTCCCTTGCATAATCCTTTTTCCAGTGAAGAAAATCTCCTCGTACAAGGCGGACATTTCTTGATTCTCACACTGGTCGGACTTGGCGTAACAATCTTCGGTGCACGCGGCATGTGTCACTACTTCTGCCCATTTGGCATCGTGGTGCAGTTCTTCAAAAATCACCGACTGAAAAAGCGCAATGCGGCAAGCACCAGCAACGCCTAACCCGTAGGCAATCGCCTTGTATTACCGGCTTGCTATGAGGCGCAAATTGACCCAGCAAGATTGAAGCAAAAGCTGCATGGCAACGGCGGGCTGTAAACGTTCCACATCTTTGCGTATCTTCCCAACCCAACATAGCGCAAGAGAACTATGTCAAAACTTTGGCTCATTCTTCGCTCAATTTATATCTGGGTAACTGTCCTGACAGTTATCGTGATTCTCTGCACGATTTCCATGCTCTGCTCGATTTTTGACCGCACAGGCACGGTGTATCTGTTCTTGGCGCGTTTGTGGTGCCGATTGTGGCTATTTTTTTCTGGTGTAAAGCTGAATGTAGTGGGTAAAGAGCATGTTCAGCCCGATGCCACGTATGTTGTGGTCAGCAACCATGCCAGTTATTTTGATATTCCTGCACTTTTGCTGGGCTTGCCGATTAAAAAAGTGCGCATGGTTGCCAAAGCCTCTTTGGGCAAAATTCCATTTTTTGGCTGGTCAATGGCAATGGGCGATTTTATTCTCATCCAGCGTGGAGCAAATCGTGATGCCCTCAAAAGCCTGATGAAAGCCGTCGAAAAACTTAAGCAAGGCAAGTCCGTTGTGCTCTTTGCCGATGGCACGCGCTCCTTAGATGGAAGCATTCAGCCATTTAAGCGCGGCGCCTTTATTGTGGCTGAAAAAGCTGGTGTGCCTATTCTCCCTGTAACCATTTTAGGCAGTTACAAAATCATGCGGCGCGATACCGTGCTCATCTCTCCGGGCGATATTACGCTTGTCATAGACAAACCTATTCCAACACAAGCCAAGTCCGCCGATGAACTGCTCAAAGCCTCTTACGAAGTGATTGCCAGCAATCACCAAAAGTTTATCAAGGAAGGAATGAGTGCCTGACAATGTGGTCAAAAGACTGTATGCTGAGGCAAGAAAGCTACACCAACAAAAACACATTCAACTGGTTCTGTATCAAATGATTCGTTATCTGACAGCAGGAGAATCGCACGGTCCAGCGCTGACGGCGATTGTCGATGGACTGCCCGCTGGACTATCCCTAACACCAGAGCACATCAATGTGCAACTGCGCCGACGCCAACAAGGATACGGACGCGGCAACCGTATGAAAATTGAAACCGACTCGGTCGAAATTCTCTCGGGCATACGCTTTGGCAAAACCATCGGCTCACCGCTTACTTTGCTAATTCGCAATGCCGATTGGAAAAATTGGACCGAAAAAATGAGCCAATTCGAACGGCCCGAACGCCCCGTCAAACCCGTCGAAGTGCCACGCCCCGGACACGCCGATTTTGCCGGCGCACTCAAATATGGCTTCGAGGATATTCGCCCAGTCATTGAGCGCGCCTCGGCACGAGAAACAGCTGCACGAGTTGCTGCTTGCACCACTGCACGAGTGCTACTGGCAGAGTGCGCTATACACATCGGTAGCTATCTCTCTGCAATTGGACCAGCCATTGAGGAAGAAACCCCAAAAGAACTCCACGCACTGCTTGCCGAAAATGCCGAAAAATTGAGCCAAAAAGCCGATAAATCGCCCGTCCGCATGATAGACCCGGCCTTGGAAGAACAAGCCATCAAACTTATTGATGAGGCTAAGCAACGTGGGGATACATTAGGCGGCATTATTGAAGTGTTTGTAACTGGGTTGCCCATCGGCTTAGGAAGTTATGCACAATTCGACCGCAAACTCGATGGCGAACTCGGCAAAGCCATTCTCTCCATTCAAGCTGTGAAAGGCGTAGAAATCGGCACGGCATTTCGCAATGCGGTCAGTTGGGGTTCTCAGGTGCATGATGAGATTTTCGTAGGCAAAGATGCGAAACCTTTGCGCAAAACGAATCGTGCTGGAGGCCTGGAAGGTGGCATGACGAACGGCGAAATTTTGCACCTACGCATTGCCATGAAGCCAATCTCTACGCTCATGAACCCGCTGCACTCCATTAACCTTGCTACCATGCAAGAGACGCTCTCGCACATTGAGCGCTCCGATGTATGTGCTGCGCCCGCTTGTGCAGTGATTGCAGAAGCCGTGATTGCGCCTGTGCTAGCAAACGCCCTACTCGAGAAATTCGGCGGCGATAGCATAGATGAACTGCAAGAACGACTGGCAAGCTACCGTCAAAAACTAATGGAAAACTTCCAGCGTCGCACTTTCACACCATAGCAGAGAGGCTTAACAAGCATAAACTTGTGTTCGGGCATGATATTGCAAACACAGATGTGCTGCGCACTCTTGTGGTTATTCCGAGTATGTGTCTGCCATTCCGAACACCCCTTTCTTGTCATTCCAAGCGTAGCGAGGAATCCACTTTGGATGCTTCACTGCGCTGTGCGCTCTGTTCAACATGACAAGAGCAGTTTCAATAAGCAAAACAGGCGCCCTGACCAAGCAAGACGCCTCCTTTATCACTTATCACTTCACCAGCATCATCTTTCTTGTTTGCACAAACTGACCCGCTTGCAAGCGGTAAAAATACACTCCACTTGACAACCCTGACCCGTTGAACGGCACAACATAATTGCCCGCCTTTTGTCGACCACTCACCAGCACTGCCACCTCACGACCAAGCACATCAAACACTTTCAGCGAAACCTCGCTTGCTACAGGCAACTGATAGCTTATCACTGTGCTCGGGTTGAACGGATTCGGATAGTTCTGCATCAACCGATATGCCCGAACTACACTCACTTCTATCTCGGCATGTTCCGTTATGTTCCCATTAAAATCCACATCTTGCAACCGGTAATAATAGCTCTCCCCTTCGTTCAAGCGGCTTGCATCAAGGTAGGTATAAATTTTGCCCATCGGCGATGTCCCAAGTCCTCTGAGCGCAGGGTGCGTCAGATACGAAGCAATCTCTGTGTAAGTGGTTTCTCCTGAATGTCGCCGTTGAAGCACAAACCCCGCATTATTGACCTCTGAAGCCGTTTCCCAAGTGAGCTGAACGCCTTGCAATGTCAGTTCGCCTCTGAATGAGAGAAGCTCGACCGGCAACGGCAAGTCATCGTCGGAGACTTGGAAATGTGATTCAGTCGGTGCAACGCCCGCAGGGTAATACCAGCGTGAGCGAGGCAAGAGAATGTAACCAATACCTGTGCTACGCTCCACTTGACGCACCCGCCACTTGTAAAGTGTTTTGTTGCTAAGTCCGCTAATTAACAAGGGTGTGGGCGTGCCACCTACGCCGTGCAGCGTGAAGACCGATTCAGTTAAGCCTGTGCCATTGAACGCTGTGCCAAGCGGCTTGACTTCAAATTGTAATTTCACATTGCTACGCCCCGCAATGGATTGACGGCGTTTTTGAAGCGTTACGCTATTTGGGGAAGTGGTTTTGAGGGCAGGCACGATGGGCGTAGTGGTAGAGGGACGGAATTGGCGAATATCTTGTCGCAAGCCGATGCCGCCGTTGCCGTAATAAACAAACGCCCGTCCTTCAT
>Ga0308420_1000011_pt1 | contig 64736 bp, 43 predicted proteins | sample HotsprSampleMS55_FD_203802 | JGI IMG/M metagenome (GOLD analysis project Ga0308420, IMG submission 203802) | Hot spring phototrophic mat microbial communities from Mushroom Spring, Yellowstone National Park, Wyoming, United States - 20090730_MS55 ... | reverse complement strand
CGATGACTGTTGAACCCCCCGAAGGGGGTGCTCAACATCACGGCCCGAAGGGCCGATGATTGTTACGCGGCCCTTCGGGCCGCGTAACATCACAGCGTGAAGGGCCGATGATTGTCGCGGAGCGACATCACGGCGCTTCGTGTCGATGACTGTTTCGCACCCCGAAGGGGTGCGAAACATCACGGCCCGAAGGGCCGATGATCGTAGCGAAGCATGTTGCGAAGCATGTTACGAACCACGTTGCTTCACAACGTGGTTCGTAACAGGAGGCACGAAGTGCCGACCACCGCCAACAGGAGGCGCTTCGCACCGATGACTGTTGAACGCCCCGAAGGGGGACGCTCAACATCACGTCCAGGAGACGATGATTGTTGAGCGCCCCTTCGGGGCGTTCGACATCACGACCAAAGGTCGATGTCATGCAGTCCAAAACGGCTCATATGTTGCTTCGTAACATCTTGACTACATCACAATCGAAGACCTGTGTTTTTTGTCTTTCTTGATTGTTATCACAGAAGAAACACAAAGTTTATGAGTACCATTGAAAACAATCAAGAAAGGCTTTTTCAATAAAATTGAATTATTTTTGTCCCATTGAAAAAGTCTTAAATGTGTTCCCAAGCTGATATTCACCGTATCAGATTTAACGATAATACGCTCACGAAGTTCAGTATTACTTTATTTGAATCACTCTTTTCGAATTATAATGAATTTTTCAGGTCGTTTGTCGTGACATTTGAAACAAACATAACTCTTAGAACATTGAAAATCTATGTAAGAAATCCACTTTCGAATACTAGTAAGGAGTTATTATTTCGATTTCTTGAACTTCTGAAAGAGAACAGATTTCTTAAGACAGTAACTTTCGTAGTTTTCATTGAGGAAATAAGAGATTTTTACCAGAAACTTTTAGAGGTCTTTATGTGTAACAAAAGTATCGAAGTTGTTAAGTTTGAAATGTTTCATTTTCGTTGTTTGAAATCAGATTTTTTTACAGAGTTTTTTAGATTTGAGAAGCCACTGATAAGACTGAAGTTTCATAAAATAAGAATACCCCCTGAAATCATAGATAGCTTACCAAAAAGTAAGAATCTGATAGAGCTTGGATTTTCTGCACTTGACCGTAATTTCACAAGAATACTACCTCTGTTAAAACAAAGTTTGATAAGCCTGAAAATCAGAGAAAAAATCGATAATATTGCTTTTAATTCACTCTTGAAGTTTATAGAAAGTAACAAAACCCTGAAATACCTTGAGATCGAGAGTCTACAGGAAAAGTTAAATTTGAATTTATTATTGAATTCCCTGAAATCGAATGAGACTCTTGAAACATTGTGTTTTCATTCCATTGAGAACGAATATCACTCTAATATAGTATTTGAAATAGTGAAAAAAACAAAAATCAAAAATCTATACATCAACAGTCTACATCATGTACCCTTAGAAGCATCCAAAATTCTGGAACTTCTCGGAAACCTTGAAGAGATCAAACTGGGTAGAATTTTTTTAAAAATAGAAAATAATACCTATAATGATTTACCAAAAGAACTACCACTATTAAAGAAAATTGTTCTTCGTAAACTATTCTTAACTTCAGATGTGTTTCTTTTCCTTTCTGAAATAATACAGAGAGCTAAAAACCTTATAGAGCTTAATTTTCAAAAGTGTAATTTGATTCTTTTTAGGGAAGGAACAGTCGAACATTTTTTTAATATCTTATCGAATAACCAATCTATTAGGAATATAAAATTTTCTGATTGTTGCTTAAACTGCTTTAATAAGTGTCTTGCTGAGTTAGTAATGAACTCGAAAACACTCAGGTCTCTTGAACTTTATGAACGTGAAATAGGAACAGAAATAGTCAACCTGTTAGAAGCTATCAGAGAGAGTAAAACTCTTGAAAGAGTCAGGATATCATCTACTAATCCTATGAGACGACAAATACCCAAAGAAGTCGTAAATTTGGTTCCTGAGTTTCTCAGAAGAAACAGTAGTATTACCCAGCTTGAGCTGTTTAATCATGCAGAGATAGACTCAGAGAATGAGATTCTAGATGCCCTTCAATATAACAGTTCTCTGAGAAGCTTCAAAATAGGTACTAAAGATCTCAAAGAGGAAATTAAAACCATATTGTTATGGAAGCAAAAAATAAAGCCTATTATTAAAATACCTTTTGACTTGTTGAAACCTGATGTGACTTTATATTTTAATAAAACACCTTTGAGATTGCATAAAGTAATTCTATACTCGCGATCAGAGTTCTTCAGAGAGATCATCAAAAAAGATTTCAAACAGACAGAGTTTTTTATTGAAGACCCCGAGACTGATTTAGATGTGTTCGAGAAGGCTATAAAGTATATGTATGGTCATGAAACTGTATTACACTCAGATGTATGTCAGAAATACAAAATTTCACAGAATAGTTTTGGTGAATTATTTGATAATCGCTTGATGTCAGATGTGACTTTCAAACTCAGGGATGGCTCTTTAATACATTTAAACAAGCTAGTTCTTTGTTCTCGAAATGAATACATGAAAGCTATGTTACTTGGTGGTTTCGAGGAGTCGACAAAAAATGAGGTTGAAATCATTGAAGAACAGTACACTAAAGCATTCTTCACGTTAATGAGATATCTTTACACGAACGAAATTGACTTTAACACTAATATTTTTGAACTTCTATTCGTCTCAGACAAGTACATGTGCTTTGACCTGAAAGACTATTTACAATGGTTATTAATCGAAAACATAACGATTGAAAATGTCCATGATATCCTTTACGCATCAGTAGTTTATAATTGTAGAGCATTAGAAAGTTTCTGTAAAGACTATATTCACAACTATCCCTGTCAAAACAAGAATACAGAAGTTTATGAAAGTTTAGAAGAACCACAATTAAAAATTCTTCAACGTCTGCAATAAATCGATAAAAGCAAATTTAGACATTCGATGCAACCAGATCCGAAAAAGGACTAAAGAGCTATTTGTACAACACCTGTCTAGGCTACAAAGCTTAGACAGGTGTTGTTGTTTATTTTCGCAAAGTTCTTGGGTTTTTGCTCTATAAACATGTAATAATATCTACTCAGGTATTTGTTATTTTCGACTCTGTTGTCGATAACTCCTGAATTTTTAATATACTTGCTTTTGATTTCATGATAGAAAACTCATTTTACCTGAGTCTGTATTGTCTTCTTCAACGGATTTTTTCTATCATTTCTCATTCTTTATATTTGAGACATCCGAAAACAAAAAGACATTCTTCACATTCGACTGTTTCTCATCTGTAAAAAAATCTTGAAGTTTCTTCATTCCGTAGTTTTCGAACTTCTCTTGATCGTAAAAGAAGTTGATTTATAGAAACAGCTCTGAAGACCAATATACGTTACAGGTGCGATATGCACATACACAAGGTCATGTTTGTTTCGAACCATAAGCTTTGTGGAATCTTAAAAGACCCAATCTCTGGAAGTAACAGCTTTTTGACCAAATCCTGTTATTTCTTTATTATTACCCAAGGTCTTCACATCTGCGGTGTTCGAGGGATCAGGGGGTTCATGACCCCCCAAAATCCTCGAACCCTGAATGGTTCATGAATCAAACACGAATAAAAAAGACAAAAAGAAAGAAAAAATTTTTTCGTTTTTTTTGTTTTTTTATTCGTGTTCGATTCATGACACCTGAGGGTGTTCGAGGGATCAGGGGTTTGTGACTCCCCGAGGTCCTCGAACCCTGAATGGTTCATGAATCAAACACGAATAAAAAAAAAGACAAAAAGAAAGAAAAAATTTTTTCGTTTTTTTTGTTTTTTGTTCATGTTCGATTCATGACATCTGAGGGTGTTCGAGGGATCAGGGGGTTCATGACCCCCCGAGGTCCTCGAACCCTGAATGGTTCATGAATCAAACACGAATAAAAAAAAGACAAAAAGAAAGAAAAAATTTTTTCGTTTTTTTTGTTTTTTTATTCGTGTTCGATTCATGACACCTGAGGGTGTTCGAGGGATCAGGGGTTCATGACCCCCCGAGGTCCTCGAACCCTGAATGGTTCATGAATCAAACACGAATAAAAAAACAAAAAGAAAGAAAAAATTTTTTCGTTTTTTTTGTTTTTTGTTCATGTTCGATTCATGACATCTGAGGGTGTTCGAGGGATCAGGGGTTTGTGACTCCCCGAGGTCCTCGAACCCTGAATGGTTCATGAATCAAACACGAATAAAAAAACAAAAAGAAAGAAAAAATTTTTTTCGTTTTTTTGTTTTTTTATTCGTGTTTGATTCATGACACCTGAGGGTGTTCGAGGGATCAGGGGTTTGTGACTCCCCGAGGTCCTCGAACCCTGAATGGTTCATGAATCAAACACGAATAAAAAAAGACAAAAAGAAAGAAAAAATTTTTTTCGTTTTTTTGTTTTTTTATTCGTGTTTGATTCATGACACCTGAGGGTGTTCGAGGGATCAGGGGTTTGTGACCCCCAAAGTCCTCGAACCCTGATGGTTCATAAATATCCGATTGTACGACAACAGGGAAATCTCAGAGTTAAGGATCATTAGAGCCCGAAGAACATTAGAGACTCCTGTGAAAACTTGTTCTAGATTTTGAATATTATGTGTTTTTCACAGACACCGGATCGAAGTCAAAAATCATCTTTCAAGAAATGATATCAAACTAACTGTCTTGATGTTGAAAATGTTGATTTTCAGATTATATATTTCAAACAAATACATTGGACTCCTGATAAACAATACTTCTTCATGTCTCTTAAGCGAGCTAAGTGAAAAACATGGGAATTTGATTTTATTTTAAAAAAATTAGTTGCAAAAAATTTATATAAACCCCAGACTCTGAAGACAATGGACTCACATACGAAGTGTAATCCTATTCTTCAGAACCCTGATATTCTCAAAAAACTTTACAGCTTACTTAGTTTTGAAAGCGCAAAAGCTCTTTTCATGGTCTGTAAACATACTGCTTCTTTGTTACCACAAGTCACAAAGATTACAATAGGAGAGGAAACATATAAAAAGTATAAAAAAATCCTAAAACATAACAAACGCTTCATTGAAAAAATGACAATTGACATACAGAGACCACTTTCTAAAGAGCTCAAAATACCAAATTTTAACATGACAAAGCTTTCAGAAATAGTAATAAGAGCTATAGACTTTACAACCTATGATATGGAAAAAATATTTAACATAAATAAAATAACGAAGTGCAATGATATTAAGGTTCTGGAATTTATGTTCTTGATTGTACAACGCTTGCCCAAATTTATAATAAGAGCTGAAGACAAAAAAATAGAAAATCTTAATTTCTTCTGTAATGAGGGTGTGGATGTAGAATTTGAGTATACTGGTATTACGCAAGTCACTGTTTCTTTAGAGACTAAAAACACAAGCATCAAACATCTCTTGGTAGATAACATTGTTCTTGAACCAAGAGTTTTTGGAAAAAAAAGTCCTATTTCAGTAGAAACTCTTACCATGATTCAGCCATATCCATTACTTAAAAAACACACAAAAGTTCTTAAGAAGAAAGTTAATGGAACGAAGTTTGTTATTCGTTATGAAGACTCTCCTTATGGGTGCGCCACGGAATCAAGAAAACTTCTCACAGTAAGCACTCTAAGACTTAATAAACTTTTGAAACGTATTGATAATAAGAGTCTGAGACAAATCTATTTCAGAGGGTTTCATACTTTTAATATTGATACCTTAGATCTCAGAAAATTCAAGAATTTGAAATACGTAGAAATAGAACTATTAATTACGAAAGAGATAGAATCGAATGAGAATGGAATATTATCCCTTCTTCTTGGGAAACTTGTGCACCTTACTGAAGGAGGAGGAAAAGAAGGAGAAAAAGACAAACTGATAACTATACTGTTACCAAATAATGATTCTATTAAAATCGACCTCAGCAAAGTCTAAAGTCTACAAAAAAATAAATAATCTAAGAAACGGAAATATATGATCAAAGGATCATATATTTCAAAAAAACAAACGAGAAGAAACATCGCGAAGCGTTGTGATGTTTGTGTTTATGTTATTCCCTTTGAAGACTAGAAGATAAAATCCTCTGAAAAGGGAATAACAAAACGACATATATTAAAACCCCTGTTTAAAATCGTTTTTCATGTTCATTTCTTTCTGGATCTGTATAATCACAGTTTTGTAATTTACTTATCATTTACGATTTTCCTGAGTCCAGTAAGTCTTCTTCTCGATACATTTTTTGAGATTATAACGACAAAAACATTTTTTGGACTTTGTTTAATGTTGTTGTTTCAGGACAACATTAAACAATGCATCTTAAGAATCCAAAGAATTCAGAAACTTACAGATCTCTTCAAAACCAGGCCTTCTTGATTCAGGTGCCCAACACATTTTCATTAGTTCAGCGATCTCTTGTGGACAGTTGTCTGGTATTTCAGGTGTTAATGAAGAATCCCTGATACTTTTTATGAGCTCTGCTATGTCTTGTCTATCATGAAAAGGTTCATTTCCTGAAATAATCTCATAAACGGTAATACCGAAAGACCATACATCTGACTTTTTGGTAAAAATACCACTTCTAAGAGTTTCAGGAGAACACCAAAGAGCAGGTAACATATTTGAACCTCGAATACTCCCTGTTTTTTCAAGTACTTTTGCCATTCCGAAATCAGAAATCTTTGCATGAAAAGAAGATGTCAGGAGAATATTCCTCGCTGCAAGGTCGCAATGCACGATGTCATGTTTGTGAATATGAAGCATTCCATTTGCAATCTGTTTGATGATGTCAAAAATTTTTTTACGATCAAGATTTTGTTTGTATATAATATTGTCAAGACTACCATTTTCACAATATTCCATGACTATTACAGGACTCGTATTGTCTAAACAAACTCCGTAAACCTGTACAACGTTTGGATGTGGAGGTAACTTTGTTATCAGTTTCATTTCATCCAAAAACTCTTCAAGTTTTGATTTACTTTTGCATACTTTCATTGCTACAGGTATACCTTTCCAATGTCCAAAAAATACTTCTCCAAATGCTCCTTTTCCTAGAGATCTCTCAAAGAGTAAGTCAGAGTATGGGACCTGTGATTTGGATAGAATGTTTACAGTTGAATTAATTGTCTGTGTTGTATCTTGAATTGTATTTGTTGTTAAAGTTGCCTGAGTATTGATTGTAAGCTCGTTTGCTATTGTAGAATTAATATCTTTAAGTTCTTCATTTGGATTCAATTCAACTATTGGTTCGGAAGAGTTATTTTTGTCGTTCTTTAAATATATTTCAGGTGAGGGGTTAGTATTTGAGGAAATACATAACTGATTTTGTACTTTTCGTGATTTGTTCTTTTTATGTTTGTTTATGATTAGAACGACTAATATGGCAGCTAATAAGACCGTTATAAAACCTGTAGTTGATAGGACTATAAGAAGTACAGGATGCTCAGAAGAAGAATATTCTATTGAATTTTCAGAAGAACTTGGGTCTATCGAAGGATTGAAAGAATCTGGGTCTATCGAAGAATTAGAAGAACTTGAGTTCATCGAAGGATTGGAAGAAACTGAGTTTATCGGAGGATTGGAAGAAACTGAGTTTATCGGAGGATTGGAAGAAACTGAGTTTATCGGAGGATTAAAAGAATTCGGACTTGTTGAAGAACTTGGAGTTCCTGAATAAGGCGAAGATGAAAAACCTGTCGGCAATGAAATTGTTGTAGAACTTTGAATATCTGTAATATTCGCAACGTAAAAGATATCAACCCTATCACTTGGTGTATATTGGTTGATTCCTCCTGCAAAGAACACAAGATTTCCAGAAACTACAGCTGCTAGTGCATATCGAGCTTCTGATAATGTTGCAGTAGTCCATGTATCAGTTATAACATTATAAATATCAACCCTATCACTTGGTGTATATTGGTTCATTTCTCCTGCAAAAAAGAACACAAGATTTCCAGAAACTACAGCTGCTAGACTGTATCGAGCTTCTGATAATGTTGCATTAGTCCATATGTTACTTGTGATATTATAAATATCAACCCTATCACTTGGTGTATATTGGTTCATTCCTCCTGCAAAAAACACAAGATTTCCAGAAACTGCAGCTGCTAGATTGTATCGAGCTTCTGATAATGTTACAGTAGTCCATATACTATTTGTGATATTATAAATATCAACACTATTACTTGGTACACTTTGACTATTTTTTCCTCCTGCAAAGAACACAAGATTTCCAGAAACTGCAGCTGCTAGATCATATCGAGCTTCTGATAATGTTGCAGTAGTCCATGTATCAGTTATAACATTATAAATATCAATCATATCACTTGGTGTATATTGGTTCATTCCTCCTGCAAAAAACACAAGATTTCCAGAAACTGCAGCTGCTAGATCATATCGAGCTTCTGATAATGTTGCAGTAGTCCATGTATCACTTATGATATTATAAATATCAATCATATCACTTGGTGTATATTGGTTCATTCCTCCTGCAAAAAACACAAGATTTCCAGAAACTGCAGCTGCTAGATCATATCGAGCTTCTGATAATGTTGCAGTAGTCCATATGCTATTTGTGATATTATAAATATCAACTCTGTTGGTTGGTGTAAATTGATTAATATTTCCTCCTGCAAAGAACACAAGATTTCCAGAAACTGCAGCTGCTAGTCCATATCGAGCTTCTGATAATGTTGCAGTAGTCCATGTGCCACTTGTGATATTATTAATATCAACCCTATCACTTCGTCCATATTGGTTCATTCCCCCTGCAAAGAACACAAGATTTCCAGAAACTGCAGCTACTAGTTCACTTCGAGCTTCTGATAATGTTGCAGTAGTATGATTCAGGATATAAATACCCTGAACTCCAACAAAACACAAAAACAATAAAATTAACTTTTTCATTTGTTTTTTTTCAGTTCGTTAAACGCATTTTTTTTCATTTATACCACCTTTCTGAAAAAATAAAAAGTTACAGGATTATAAAACATCACCTGTCTCTTCAGTCTTATATCAGACTGTGCAGACAGATGATGTAGAAAAAGCCTTCAGGGACTCTAATTTAGAGTCCTCCTGTTATAGAACTAAAGAAGGGTTTTAAAGAATAGTCAGGGGTATATGTAATTAGGAGACCTTATGGACTCAGGATTATATTGACTCAGGGTTAATCTTAAAAGTTCGATTTTTTTCCATATACTAAGATTCCTGTTTTATTCTAACTTGTTGAAAAAAACCAAAATAAGAAGAATATATAAAGAGAGTATTTCTTACCTGTGATTTGTCGAATTCTCTTTGATTGGGAGACTAACAAACGAATGAATGAAAAAGAATGTCGATTGCTCTAAATCAAAACTCTAAATGGTTTCCCCCCTCTGCGACAGACAGGACATTGAGTCAATTTAGAAGCACATTGCTCACACACGCACATGTGACCACATGGAAATACATGTGTTTTTGATTTTTCTCTACAAATTATACACGCTTTATTTTCTTCACTTTTCTCAGTGTGTACTTGTATTAGTTTTGCTTCCTTCAATTTGCGTGTTTCTTTGAGAAGTGATTCGAACTTCTCTTCCATTCTTTCCAACTCATTCAATGAAAGTGAAGCATCGACCGTGAAATTTCTTTTCTCTTCGAACAATTTACTGTTTTCTTCACGTAATTTTACAATTTCTTGATTTAAGGTTTTATTTTGATCAGCTAAGCTCCTGTTTTGCTCATATAAGTTCTCTATTTGCTCGAGTAAATTCTTCTTCTCTTCGGCAAATTTTACCTTTTCTCCAGATAACGTTTTGGTTTGTTGAAGTAAACCTCGCGTTTCTTCAAAGAATTTTTTTCTCTCTTCAGATAACTTTTTGTTCTCTTCAGATAAATTCTTGATTTCACTGAGTAAATCCTTATTCTTTTTTGAAATTTTTTTGCTTTCTTCACGCAATTTTTTGTTTTCTTCAAATAAGTTTTTGCTGCGTTTAACAAGTGTTCTCTCTTCTTCGAGTTGTTTGATTTTCTCTTCGAGCTTTTTTTCAAGTTTTGTTTCGACCTGTTTGAGTTCTGTTTTGACTTGTCCGAAAAGTAGTTCGAGTTCAGAAAACTCAAAGATATCAACAACGTTTGAATAATCATAAAACTCTTCTTCCTCTTCTGGATCATAAGCTTTGGCACCGCCCCCAAAGAATATTTTGTTTTGACAGGATGTTGATGCAAAGTAACAACGAGGTTGAGAGAGATTAAGGGTGAACCAACTGTTCGATGCGATGTTGTATATATCAACAACCGATGAACATGAAAAATCATCATATAAACCTCCTCCAAATGCAGCAATCTCTCCAATCGATGAGGATGCAAGATGACGACGTTCTTTACTCAGCTTTGTAATACTCCATGTTTGAGTTTCTGAGTTGAAGATATCAACAATATCTGATGCTTCAACTTCTCTAGTTTCTCCACCTGCAAAGAAAACCAAACCACGAAGTGTTGTTGAAGTGAGAGACAATCGAGGTTGAGAGAGTTCTGCTACACTCCATTTTCCACTCAAATAATCAAAAATATCAACCACATTTGAATAATATGATGTATTGTGTCCACCAGCAAAGAGCACGAAACGATTTGCAACTGATGTTGCTTTAAGACCCCAACGAGCTTCATTCAGAGTTGCAGTTGTCCATGTGTTTGTTCTTATATTGTATATATCAACTACATTCGAAACATTTTCAGAACCTCTGTAACCTCCGCCAAATAGAACAAGATCTTCAATTGCTGCAGCTGCAAGAGATTGACGAGGTTGAGAGAGAGCTGTAATACTCCAGCTTCCACTTGAAATATTGTAAATATCAATTCGATCTATTCTTGTTGTTCCACATACACCTCCACCAAAGAAGACAAGATTTTGTGAAGATGTTGCTGCAAGAGAACAACGAGGTTTAGAAAGACTGCTTGTTCTCCAAATTCCACTTGAAACGTTCAAAATATCAACTCGATCACTTGGTCCTTTTGTACTAAGTCCACCTGCAAAGAAGACATATTCTCCTAAAGAAACTGCTGCAAGATCACTACGAGCTTCACTTAGTGTTGTAATAGTGTGTTTAACAACTGAACTCTCCATTTCGAAAATACACAGATTGTTTGTTCTCTATTTTGCTTATTGTTGTAGTAGCAGGTGATGTTGAAATCTAATGACAACAACTCTAATTGAGTTGATGTTTTACGATGAAAACAATAAAATCAAAAGGTTTTCAATTTTGTGAGTAACAGGTTTCTTTTGACCAAAATATGAGCCTCTGAGAAATATATTTTCTTCGTTCTCTCTCGGACCCCGTATTTCTCAAAAACCCTTTGGTTTTTCTACACCTGTTTCTAACCATGAGAACAGGGGGGTTAGTTTAGGCTCTTTCTGTTTTCTTGTTTTGGGAATTTGTTTAAGTTTACAGTGTGCAATTGTAAACTTAAACAAAATTAATATTCCTGTTCCTGTAACGTGTAAGGAATGTTTGAAGTGATGGCTATACCTTTCTTTGCTATTATTTTCAGGGGTATGTCTTTTACATTGTACAGTCTTGTTCTGATAGTGAGTTTTTCGCAATACTCTACGAAGATGATCATGTCATTGATCAAGGCATTCTTCAGATACAGGAAAATCTTATGATACGTTGAATGAAGATGAAATATTACATTCCTGATTTCTGTTCCACTGAGATCCAGTTTATTTGTTTTTATTCCTGTTTTTATATTCAACTCGGAAACATTGCATCTCGGGAGCTTCACATATCTGCAATTGGGAAGTGAATTAGAATTCTTTTCTGTAGTAGTCCAGTCTATGCTCAGGGTGTCTATAAGAAGGTCTTGATATATATTGAGCCTTCTCCCATCTCCGCTTTCTGGTTCTATAATTAATAAACTATTGCTTCTACACTGAAGATCTCGAACTCTTGTGTACGACTTTCTGAAATTCAAAACAAAAGGCAATGTTTTTTTGGTTTCCAACACGAGTTTTTTCAGGTCATCGCTGTTGATGGATATTTTTAATGTATTAGGATCACCATATGCTCCTGTTTTCTGAAACAATATCTTCTCGAAGTCGGAGTCTACAAAATCTACCAAATCCGCTATATAGGACGGATAGCAACCAGATAATATCCTTTTTGCGTCAACTATTGTATCCGAAAGTACAATGAGAGGTACTTCTAATTGAGAAAATCTTACTCTACTAGCCTTTACAGACTTGATTTTGAAGTTAACAAAATGTTCTGATAACAGGGGTCTTATTTCTATCTCCTCTAGTTCTTTCAAGACATTACCAGAGGACATTAGATTCAAAAACATAGTGGTGGTATAAATACTGAACCTTTTGACATCAATGTCTTTGAAGTCAAAGTTAAGTTTCAAATTGTATGTTATTACGATTATCTTCAGACTCTCAAGACTCACATTGAGTTGTCTGAAAATCTTACTGAATTGATTCTCATAACCTTCAATTTGCAAACAGAGGTTTTTTATATTTGCTTTTTTAATGATATCCATTGCCTCGATGAATCTCCTAATGTCTACCTGAGATTCCACATGGGTGTATTTCAGTTTGATTTCAATCGTGTCAGATTGAAAAATGCGTAATTTATTTTCAAGGTTTTCTAGTTTCGTGACGATACTTTTACAGTGGATTTTGGTACCTCTAGCGAAGTCTTTTGAAAGGAAAAACAGCTTAACAGCGTCTTTTAATTCGAGATGTTTTCCGATATTTTGCAGGATCAGTTCCTTCGGAATTTTCGACATCCAAAATATTATTTGTTTCTGTACTTTTGAAAAAAATTCATATCAATTTCAATTACGAAAGATACCACCTGAGATTGTATTAAGAATCAATGAATATCTTTTATTACGGTGTCTCAATGTCCTGTTTTTTATGTCTTCTGTTTTTTATGCCTCCTGTTTTTTATGCCTCCTGTTCTTCATGCCTCCTGTTCTTCATGCCTCCTGTTCTTCATGCCTCCTGTTCTTCATGCCTCCTGTTCTTCATGCCTCCTGTTTTTGTACCTCCTGTTTTTGTACCTCCTGTTTTTATGAGTAAGCCTGTGAATCAAATTATTGGGGTTCAGCTTACAGGTCATCTGTCTTTGCTCTAAGATAGTATTTAGAGCTTTGAAGAACTTAGAGTCTTTGAAAACTTAGGGTCTTTGAAGAGGAGCCCTGTGAAATTCTTATAGATTTTGAACGTTATGTATTTTCTTTTCGCAAACTACCAACATCGAAGTCGACCTGTGACGAAATGGCAACAAACTAACTGTCTTGTTATTGAAAAATGTTGTTTTCAGAATATATACTCCAACCAAGTGCACTGAGACTTCCGGTAAACAATATTTCTTCATGTCCCTTAGCGACCCAGGTGAAGGAGATTTGATTTTATTTCAAAAAAACTTATACAAAAAAACTTTATAAAAACCTCATGATCTGTGAAAATACAATGAACTCAGACACGAAGTGCAATCCTATTCTTCAGAGCCCTGATCTTCTCAGAAAACTTTATAACCTACTTAGTATTAAAGACATGAGAAAGCTTTTCATGGTTTGTAAACATACTGCTTCTTCAATACCACAGGTCAAAGAGTTTACAATAGACGAGGAAGCATATAAAAAGTACAAAAAATTCCTAACACATAACAGGTGCTCCATTGAAAAAATAAAAATTAACATTCAGAGACCGTTTTCTAAAGAGCTCAAAATACCAGATTTTGACATGACAAAGCTTTCAGAAATAACAATAAGAACTAGCGGATTTACATCCTATTATATGGAAAAAATATTTAACATTAACAAAATAACGAAATGTAATAACATTGATGTTCTGGAATTTTTGTTCTTGTTTGCACAACAATGTCCAAAATTCATAATAAGAGCTGAAGACAAAAAAATAAAAAATCTTAAATTTTCCTGTGGCTCGATGATCTTGGATGAAGGTTGCGGTATTCCTAGTGCTATAAAACTTAATCTTTCTTTAGAGATTCAAAACACAAGCATCGAACGTCTCTTGATAGAGAGCATTGCCGTTGAACCAGAACGTCCTATTTCAGTAGAAACTCTTTTCATGAGTCAGGAATATTTTTTGTCTAAAAAAGACGTAAAAATCTTTGAGAGGGAAGTTAATGGAATAAAGTTTGTTATTCGTTACGGATACTTTCCTTTTTTTCTCGATGAGGATGAAGGTATCGAAATGAATTCAGAAGAATTTATTGCAGTAAACACTATAAGACTCAATGGACTTTTGAGACGTATCGATAATAAGAGCCTGAAACAAATCTATTTCAGGGGATTTCTTACTTATAAATTTACTGTTTTAGATCTGAGAGATTTCGAGAATTTGAAGCACGTACAATTAGAACTATTAATTTTAGAAGAAGAAAAAAAGATGTTATTGACTGATGAGATTGAAGTACGCTCTCTTGAGGAATGCGTGTACTTTGTTGGAGGAGAAGACGGCAAACTGACTGTACTAACGCCACCTGATGGTTCTTTTAAAATCGACTTCCGCAAAGTCTATAAAAACAAATAATTTAAAAAACCGAAATATATGATCAAAAGATCATATATTTCAAAACACAAACAGGAGTGAAAATACAAAAATATGTTTGTTTCGAGTTTTCATGAACCCATAATCCTGTAAACCCGCATCTCTATAAGTACGAAAACATACAAACAGACCTGTATCCCTCAAAAGAACACAAGATCTTTGGAAGCTACAGGTGTCAATTCATATCGAATTTCTGTTAATATCGTAGTGGTATGATTCAAAATATAGTCTTCTGAATCTCAAAAAAACATGTATAAAAAATAAACTTTTCATTTGCTTTTTTCAGTTTGTTTAAATGCATTTTTCCATTTGTACCACCCTGAGAAAAAAAGGTACAGGTCTATAAAACATCATCTGTCTTATCAGCTTAAAACAGGGTTCATACTTACATCAGACTGAGAAGACAGATGATGCAGAAAAGAAGACTATTCAATATGTCTAATCCAGAGCTCTTAGACACTTGCGGAATTAAAGAAGGATTTTGAAGAATACCCGGAACATATGGAATTGATGGAATATTTAGACTTGGGAGGTTTGGACTCGGACCACTTGGACTCGGAGTAATCGGGTTTGGAGGACTACTTGAACTTGATGGAATCGGAACATTCGGGGATTGTGGATTTTGCGGAGATGTGTTGTTGTTTATAGCTTGAATTTCAAAAACTTCAATAATATTAACTATTGGTGCTCCAGGAGTATTATTTTGACCTTCTGCGAAGAATATCTTGTTTCCAGAACTAACCATTTTAAATCTAATTCGGTGTGTTAAATTATAAATATAATACCAGTCTCCTGTAGAGACTTCATAAATTTCTACTAAAGGAAATCCTGCATGAGTAAATCCTCCAAAAACTACTGCACCTTCTGTAGGAGTAGAAGCAATTGCAAGATAATAATAAGGCATTAGAAGATACATGGTATACAAACTATTAGTGTCTACATCATAAACATAAAAAACATCTGTGTTATGGTTAACAAAATAATTAGTTCCTGCTGTAATGAATATAAAACGACCGACACTTGCAGCAGCTGGTTCCAAGGTAGGATCAGGAAGATTTCCCATTTTCCATTGTTGACTAGCAATGTTATAAATCTCAAATTTTCTTGTACCAACAGTTGTTACCAAACCACCTGCAAAAAGAACATTGTTACCAGAAGCAGCAGCTGCAATATCTGAACGAGCAATAGAAAGAGCTTTAGTAGACCAGGTTTGCGATGAAGTATCGAAAACATCAATCACATTTGAAGAAGGACCAAAGAAGTTACCAGGATCAGTCTTACCGCCTGCAAAGAAAATAAGACCATTAGCAGAAGTAGCACCAATTCTAGTACGTGCCTGCGACAGTGTAGCAACAGACCATGTGTTTGTAGATATTTGATAGATATCAACAGCATCAAGTGCTACACACACTTGTGTGAAATTAATATAATAACAATATTCTCCACCTGCGAAGAGTACGAAATCACCTGCTGACGCAGCTGCTAAATTAGCTCGAGCTACAGATAAAACAGCACTAGACCATTGATCTGTATTGGTATTGTAGATTTCTACTGAATTAGTAACGTTCATTGGGCAAGTAGACGCAACAGTACATCCACCTGCAAAGAAAACCAACTCACCTGCAGAAACAGTAGCAAAATTAGTACGTGCTACTGAAAGACTTAAACTGGGTTTCTGAGTAATAATCAAAGTGCTATCAGAGATAGCAAAGAAGCCAAGGAAGACGAGGAAAAACAATGTCATCAGCAACGACATCTTTTGGTGTTGTTATATTATATTTAAAGAAATTTTTTTTCAAAAATTTTTTTCAAAGTAAATAAAATATCAAAAGTTTTTCTGATTATGAGTCAGAAAAACTTTTGATATGGTCCAGTATCTCATCGACTATATGAATTTATTCATACCCCTCAGTCCCTTTACTCATCGTCTGCATAGTAAAACAGTAGATTCAGGTTCTTTTTATACTCATGTCCGTTTTCTGTTTCTCTTTCAATGCACTTGAGTTCGTATTTCAAATACAATTCACAGATCTGCTTCAGGGGTCTTGAAAGATCCTTTAACGAAACAATAATATGCTTCAGGGTTTCTATTGGGTATATAGCATTTAAATAACCGAGATACAAGAAGTCTATATAAAGCTCAAGACCATCAGCATATCTGCTAATTCTCGGTATTGTTATCGTATTCGTGGATGGATTCTTTTCGATGAGTTCTCTGAAAAACTTACTTCTTGAGTATAGGATAACACGATGACAAGGAATCAGGTCATTTCCTAACTTTATGAACATATCAGCGTCTTCGTTCGTATATTCAAAAGAAATAACCCTGTTACTTCTCAAAAACTCAGCAATAAGTCTTTGTTTTTGTTCGGTATCTTCTTCTGTTGTATCGTCCTCTGATTGTGGTCTTGGGATTCCGAAAATTTCAATGTACCTCTGTTTTTCAATTTGATCTTTGACTTCGTAATATAACTCAGGTGCATATTTTTCAACGATGCTCAAAAGTCTCGTACCTAAATCAGGGTCGATATTAACATGACCAGAATACAAAAATTTAATAAAACACTCAAGAGCTTCTACATCTTCCTCGAAGATTTCTGAGGTCTTAAAATACTTTCCGACGACTATTTTATGAAGAAAGAACTCTTTGTACCCCTGATTATTACCCGTAACCTTCAACAAGAAATCAGAAAAACGTTTATCGTTGTATTGCTCAAAAAGCCGATCCTTGAAGGGTCTAATCATAGAAATATAATCAAGAAGTTCGTTTGTCTCCTGAAACATGTTTTTCTGTTTCAGGATTGTTTCTATTTTGAATCTCCTGTAAATGATCGCATCTTTATATTTGTTTGTTAATTCATTATCAATTGCTCTCATGAAAGACTCGTCTATGTCAGGAACACTAAAAACTTTAAGAACCTTGAGATTTGTTTTTTGCAGAATGGCTATCAAATCAAGAATTTCATCAAGGTTCACATTCACATTAAGTTCGAAATATCTCAGGCCTCTATTGATACCCTGTTCAAACATTCTTCTCAGAGAAATTCGTTCATTTTGTCTGAAATAATCAACAAGTTCACACCTGAAAACCTTTACGTCACCTGCATTCAAAAAGTGAATTACCTTCTGTTCAAATGTCTTTGGTGAGAGTTTATCTTGACACAAAACTCTGAAATTCGCAACTCTGATAGAATGATTTTCTGTACTGAGAATTCCGAGAAGCGTATTCACATCTGTTTTAATGTCCAGATTAAGAATCGATATCTTCGAGATGATATCTGAAGGAAAGCTCTTCACAGAGACTGTTAATGAAATAACATTGTCTAAATAGTTCTTTGCTTTCAGGAAGTTATTTTCGAAACCTGAGTTTTCAAAAAGTTTCACGCTTCTTAGACATTCTTTAAACTCCTTGTTTTGCATAAAATAATGTGTAAATTGGTCGCTGATTTGGAAAACAATAAATTGATATTTCTCCTGTAATAGGCCATTCAGGAAGTCTTCAATATCTTCGATAGCTTCTTCTTTGAAAATTACATTTCTGATGTCTTCTTTTTTTGGAAATCTTCCTAATAAACTACTTCTCAGAGGTTTTTCGGAATATTCTTCGTTTTTTTCGATGTTTGTTGGGTTTTCACTTTTTTCGCTCTTCACAGAGTGTTCGGGCTTTTCACTCTTCACAGAATGTTCGAGTTTCTCACTCTTCACAGAGTGCTCGGGCTTTTCACTCTTCACAGAATGTTCAGGTTTCTCGCTCTTCACAGAGTGTTCGAGTTTCTCACTCTTCACAGAATGTTCAGGCTTCTCGCTCTTCACAGGGTGTTCGAGCTTTTCACTTTTCACAGAGTGCTCGGGCTTCTCGCTCTTCACAGAATGTTCAGGTTTCTCGCTCTTCACAGGGTCCTCATATTTCTGTGTTCTTCTCGACTTCAGGGTCCTTTCATTTAATAGAAGTCTTTGTCTACTAAAGATGAAAGAAATGTGATTATTAATTATAATACCTGAAAATTTAAATCTTTGTGCTTCAAGTTTTTTCAGGATATCAGCGAAATTCTCTGAGAAGTATATCGCTATTTCTTTTTCTTGCATCTTGTTTTTATAAGAACTTTTTTTATTTGTACATCTTCTATCATAAAACATGACTCTGAGAGTAGAAAACAGGTGTGGTATTATATCGCATAGTACATATTTAGTCTTCAAAAAAATAAAAGATAGTTACCTCCATCTTCAAGAGTATACAGCACACGAAATCGTGAATTCACTTTTGACAATCGAAAGAGAAGGAACCTGTGAAGTTCTAACCCTTATTATTCATATGAACTCTAACACTCCACAGGAGAAGACCATTATAAGAGCCAAAATTGTTTCTTCCTTCTCTGATTATATTTTCGAGAGATGGATTTTTGATTATGATCCCTATAGAAGTTTAGGATTAACAGAAAGAAAAAATCTAAAAGTTTATGCATTATTTTATAACGAATTTAATAGAAACGTTCGAAGGAATTTTTATACATTTAAATTGATTCTTGTGTCCACAAACGATTGATGAAACTTTTTATGGGTTTTAATAAAAGTCAAAATCTAAAGTTTTACAAATGCTCTGTAAATGCAGATTGAATCCTTGTTCATCTCTCTTCCTGTCTTTTTTGCTTTCAAATACAGGACTTCAGCAGAATGCTACTAGGGAGGTTTCAGATGTGATACAACAAGACAGACGATTGATAGAACAGCAGACGCTGTTACTTCAACAAATTGCAAATTTACTTGAAAGACAACAGGAACTAGAACAAAGACTGAAGGCTGTTAGTTTACAAAACAATAACACAGATAGAAAAGACGCCAAAAAAAAAGACATTCCTCAACAAAGCAGATATTATAGATCTCAAACTCAGACAGTTTCCCCATCAACTGAAAAAAATGAGGTTGTAAGAAAGATGAGTTTTATTGCACATGATGCAAGTCTGAGAGCTCAAGAAAGAAACTCAAGACTGTTAGAAGAACAGAAAAGAAGAGAGGAAGAGAAGAAAGAGGATTCAGTAGAAAAAGAACAAGAAAAACAACAACAAGAACAGAAAGAACAACGAAATTTACAAGAAGAAAAACCATAAGACGAATAATCAACAAAAACAGGTTATTGATCAAAAACAGGTTCACAAGAACAGAAAACTGAACAAAACCAAGATGACACAAAAACGAAGAGCTCAAAAATGAAGAGCTCAAAAAGGCTTCTATAAAGCCTGAGATTTTTACACTTTAAACAGGTCAAAGGGATCAAAACAAAACATAGGGTCATACAATGATGTGAAACATTTGTTTAAGTTTACATTCGACCTGTAAACTTAAACAAAACTAACACTCCAACACATAAGGAATCTCTGATTTGACGCATATATCGTTTTTCGTTACTATTTTCAGATTTTTGATCCCCTGAGTATACGGTCTTTGTTCAATAGCCAATACTTTACAAACATCTGTAAAAATAGTCATATTTTCAATCGAGACATTCTTTGGATACAGAAACAATTCATACTTTGTTGAATGGACATAAATCTCCAAATTTTGGATTTTTGTTTCATTGAATTCTAGTTTATTCATTTTCATTATTGTTTGTATATTCAAATTATTTACAGTACACTTCCAAAGCATTAAGTATCTATCAGGTGGTACATTCTGATCTCTATCTGGAATACTCCAATCTATGGTCAGAGTATCTATAACGAGCTCATCATATTGCTCTGAGTTTCTCGAATTTGTAATCGATAAGCCACAGTTTTTGCATTGAAGTTCCTTAATTCTCAGGTTCATTCTCTTAAAATGCATAATGAAGTTTAACTTTTTTTCGCTATCCAGAATGAGCTTCTTCAGTTCATCGCTGTTAATTGCTAATTTTATTGTCTCGAAATAACCAAACGATCTTATTTTCTGAAACACTATTTCCTCAATGTCAGAGTTCACGACTTCTATGGAATTCGTTACGTTAAAGAGACAGGAATCAAATAGTAACTTTTTCGTATTTACGATTATACATGGAATCCTATTGAAAAGCTGTGTAAAAAACTCTGTGTGAAAAAATTTTAATTTATTGGCTTTTAAGGACTTCATTCTGAACGTACAGAAGTTTATTTTCATGGGTACTATTTCTATCTCCTCGAGTTCTTTCAAGACATCGTCAGATGATAGCAAAGACAGAAAAACAGTACTAGAATGAATACTAAATCTTTTGACATTGATATTCTTGAAATCAAAACTAAGATTAATAGCATTTGTTTTTGCGACTATTTTCAGGCTTTCAAGGTTCAAAGCTAGTTGTCCAAATATCTGATGGATATAATATTCATTCCCTTCTATATCCAAACAGAGGTTTTTAAACCCTGACTTCTTAACGATATCCAACAACTCTTCGACCTTCTTAGTGTTCGTTTGATAATCATACATTGGATCCACTTTTATTTTGATTTCAGCTGTTTCAGAACAAAAAAGACGCGTAATATTTTCCAAGTTTTCAGGTCTCGAGACGATGCTTCTACAGAATACTTTCATCTTAGCATCATAAAAGTCTTTCGAAAGGAAAAGAAGTTTAACAGCATCCCTGAATTCGAGATGCTTTGCGATATTTTGTAGAATCAATTCTTTCAAGAGTTTCGACATCTTAAAAATGTTTTTTTGTTTTTGTTCTGTTGAAAATAAAAGATGTCAAAATTAAACACTTTCGAGAGAATACCTCTTGAGATTATTTTAAAGATCGGTGAACAGCTCTTTTTTGAAGATTGTATCAAATTCCTGTTTTTTATGAGCAAAAATGTTAGAGATTTAGTTCTGAACTCTGGTTATAGATACCAGCGTCAATTTCTTGAATTAGATCGTTTTAATAGGAAACCTGAACGAGTCAGGACTCTATTAAAATATTTAAAATTTGAAACAGTCATACTGGAAGAATTCCCAATTGATGAATTCAATAAGATCTTTGAGTCAGAGAAAATAGAATCATTAGATGTTAAACTGAAAAAAAACGAGGATATTTCTGAGTTGAAAAATATCAGGGTCTCATGTAACTGTCTTGATTTAGAATTCGATTTTGAGGACATTTCTTCCGAAGACTGTCTGGATATCGAGATCAATAATGACCCTGATGTAGTAACATTGTTTACACATAATAAGTATGCTCCTCATGATATCAAAATGAAGCTGAAATGCCAAAATAGCCTAAGATTTTTGCTAATAAATAACCTTATGTTTTCTAGCCTTGAAATAGATGTAAAGTCAATAGAAGATCTCGAATTCGAATGTGCTTATTGCGAAGATTTAAAATTTCAGAAAAGCACTACTCTTAAATGTTTAAAGGTTTATGGTTCGACAGTTCCTTTTGAATATTTAGTTCCTCTGATGAAAGACTTAGAAAGCTTCTCTTTCGATTTGTCAGGAGCCCCTCTGAATACCTATCTAATTTCTGAACTAAACCTCAAAGACGAAGTAAAAGAAATTTGTTATTCTATATGCATTCCATCAACTTTCCTGATAATTGCAGGTTCTCATAAGATTGAAAAATTAAATATGCCCCTAACAATTGAAGATCCATATAAGGTTGAAAATTTACGCATACCCCTGTTAATTACAGGACCGCATAAAATTGAAGAATTCTCCATAAGTATCTCATGTAAGAAGAGACTTAAAAAAGACAATACTATCGAAGTGTTGTTTGAAAACGAAAAGGAAACAATTCATATAGACAAGCTAATCATTACAATAGATGCGGGACCTCGAGAGACTGAAAATGTGCTAGTTTTCAGGTCTGATAAGAATCCGAAAAGAATTTATATCAATGAATTATGCGTCTTTCGTGCAGTACATCTAGAGATCTCTTCAGACTTGGAAGTCGAAATAAATGATGCGAAACTCTCTAAAAGTGTAAAAGTTTTGTCCTCAAAGAAAGTCAGAGTTCAAAAGATCATTTACTGTTAAAACATAAGTCTATTTTACGAAGATAGACTTATGTTTTTATTTTTCTGTTATTTTCAGTTGTGTAGGTGTTATATTCGTAACGTTGAAACCTTTTCCATCCCCGATCTCAGGATGTAAAAAGAACACCTGATTTATTGTGAATTTGTTTTTATAATTCACATAGATCTCCAGGTCTGAAGATACCGAGAAACCTTGTCTTGTAAAAAAATTAAATGTCGCTTTCTCTATTTCAAGTCCATCCTGTAAATTCAGTCTGACTTGAATTTTGCTTTCTAAATCTTTCCTGTAGATTAGAACATTAAGCGTAAGGTTTTTGATTTTCTTTACTCCTGAAATCGTCAGGTCCATATCATATAGTTCTCGGAAAAAAGTCTCTAATGAAAGGAGTTCAAGTGTCTCTGTTTCAAAATTTAATGTAAATTTGGTACTCGAAGAATAAGTAACTTCCATTGACAGATGTTTAGTGTTATAGAGGTTGAGAATGCCCCCATAATGATTAGCAAAACTAAGTTGAAGCTTTTCAAATTTTACAGCTGATATAAACTTACGAATCATATCATTACTATGTTCATTAGGCTCGGAACATGTTAACCAAAGTTGGTCAATCTCACTTACATTCTGCAGGTCTTCGATGTTATAGCAAGTCGTATCAACGGACAGTCGAAAAAGTCTTCTCATTCGAGAAACAACACTAACAGGTATCTTTGAAGTTCCCTTAATAGTAGAATCACCAAGATATAGAGTATATGTGTCCGATGAAAGAAGAATCTTGAGTCTCTTCAATTTACTGTCTTCTACCGAAATAGAAACAGATGCTGCAAATATTCTTTGAAGATCCAATACAGTGTCTTCTCCAGAGAATTCGTTTTCAAAATTTATCTCCGCAAAATCTGAAATAAAGTTCAACTCATGGATTTTTTGGAGACTCTTTTCGTCTTTAATTATCAGGATTGCTTTTTCAAATTTCAATATATTAGAGATATTCGATAAATCTGCCTGAGAAACTTCATGAGCCTTTAATCTTTCAGGTTCTGCTTCTTTGTTTACAACGTACAGACATGAATCTGACATAGTAAGAACCTTTCTTGTATGTATAAACCTTGACGCTCTAGTATTCAATGAAATATTTCTGAAACTTCTACATAGACAGAAGAGAATCTGATGCCTTTGTTTGTTGCTTAAGTTCTTTGTCACTTCCAGAATCACTTCGTAAGGTAATTGTTCAGCTCTTTGCGCTTCCATTTCCATATAAGTAGATTTTGAAAAAATATTCGAACATATTTTTTTTAATCATTTTGTTAGCTCTGTAAGATAAAAAAATTATAAGTCCTTAACATACAAGGACTTATAATTTATTGCTTCCTTATTAACAGGACTGAATGATTCATGAATCAAAAACGCATTCATCGGCGCGAAGCGCCGTGATGTCACGCAGCCCGAAGGGCCGCGTGACAATCATCGACCTTTGGTCGTGATGTCACGCAGCCCGAAGGGCCGCGTGACAATCATCGACGCGAAGCGTCGTGATGTTTCGCAACCCCCCGAAGGGGGTTCAAGAATCATCGACGCGAAGCGTCGTGATGTTGAGCGCCCCCTTCGGGGGGTGCGAAACAATCAAAAAAACACAAAGAAACAAAAAATTTTTTAAAATTTTTTTTTCGTTTTTGTTTTTTTTGAATGTGTTTTTTGATTCAAGAACCCCTGAGAGTGCTTGAGGAAACAGGATTCACACCCCGCGAGGTCCTCAAGACCCTCTGAATGGTTCTTGAATCAAAAACGCATTCATCGGCGCGAAGCGCCGTGATGTTTCGCACCCCGAAGGGGTGCGAAACAATCAAAAAAACACAAAGAAACAAAAAATTTTTTAAAATTTTTTTTTCGTTTTTGTTTTTTTGATTGTTTCGCACCCCTTCGGGGTGCGAAACATCACGGCGCTTCGCGCCGATGAATGTGTTTTTTGATTCAAGAACCCCTGAGAGTGCTTGAGGAAACAGGATTCACACCCCGCGAGGTCTTTGAGTACCATGAAGTTCTTGAATCACAAATACAAATGAAAAAAGACATCGACGCTTCGCGTCGTCGACGTCCAATGTTATAATACAATAACTATCAGGACTAGGACATTACGTAACATATATGCAATTACCATGAAGTAACTGAAATTTCTTTTTTCAGATTCTAAAACGGTTAAAAAAGTATATTTTTCTCAGAATGTCGATAAATTCCTGTACAAACTTTTATCAATCATTAATTACAAGATGTAAAATTAATGACCCAGAACTCAAAGTGCTTGATTTATTTTTGTATGATATTCACTTAGTTAAAGAACTTTCAGAAGCATTGAAAGTCAATAGAAATGTTTTTTCATTGATACTCAAGACTGAGACTCCAATGCCAGAGGCTATACAGGCAATTTCAGATGCATTAAAAGTTAATAATACCCTGAATTACATTTCTTTGAAATTTCAAGAACTCAAGAAACCTGAAATCCAAAAACTTTCAGAAGCTCTTAAAGTAAACAAAGTAGTTAAAACTCTTGATTTATCTCATAACAGGATAGACGCAAAAGGAATTGAACCGCTCGCTAAGATACTAGAAGATAATAATACTCTTACAAAGCTCGATCTCAGTTCAAACAAACTATGTCCAGAAGGGGCAAGAATGATCGCTGATGCCCTGAAAACAAATAAAACCCTGAAAAGTCTTGATATTTCCCAAAACACTGTGAAGGCTATAGGAGCAGAAAAATTTTTTGAAACCCTAAAAGTTAACAGGACAATTACTGATATCAACTTCGGAGATATCAGAAAGGAGAGTATCAAAAGACGTTTGAAAATCCTATTGTATAGAAATCGAGAAATACAAGAAGCATCGGAAAAGGATTTTTACGAATGGATAACACATTATATAGACTATAAGATCTTATCTGAGATCGGCGAGAAGAATACGAACAAACGAAGAAGTCTAATTGACCCTGAAACAAAATCAAGTGATATAAAATATGATAACATCGAAATTGTCAGCAACCTGAAGAAGATAGAAGCAGAATTAAAGACTATTCAATCAAAGTTTGACACACAAACGGAACATAACAAGAAAACACAAGAGAAATGTGATATCTTGGAAAAGAAATTAACTACTTTACATGAACAAAACAAGAAATTACAGGAGGAAAGTATAAAGTTATATGAGGAAAACATAAAACTGAATGAGGACATTAAAAAACTAAAAGAAGACAGTACAAAGCTACATGAAGAAAAAAGAAAACTGTATGAAGAGAACGCAAGATTACGAGAAGAAAACAGGAAAATACACGAAGACAATAGAAGAATACAGGAATCTAATAAAGCATTTCAAGAGGAAATCAAAGAAATAAATGAAGAGAAAACAAAACTACAAAACGAAAATGCAAAACTCGAACTGGACAACAGAACCCTGCATGTTAATTTCAGGACAATAAATGAAGAGTTCAAAAAAATACAGGAGGATCTCACACGATTGCGTGATGAGAATAACAGGTTACGCGATGAAAACAAAATTTTAAAAATCTCCGAGTCCCTTTCATTAGAAGAACTCGAAAAGTCTCAAGAAAGAATTGAGATGCTTTTAAAAGATGTCTTCATTCTGAGACAGAAAAAGTTATTAGAACAGAAAACAAAAAATATTATAAACCAAAATACTCAAAAATGCGAAGAAGATTGCCAAGAAGACGAGGATGACCTGTGTATAGTTTGTGTATCGAATCCAAAGACCTATGCCTACCCATGTGGTCACTTTTGTGTTTGTGAGATTTGTGGACTTATTCTGAACGAATGTCCTTTATGTCGTAGAGAAGGTAAACCGATAAAAATCTATATGTAATGTCTTTCATTAAAGTTCATTCAGGTCTGCCTTATGTTAGAAATCGAAAAAAATATATAAATTGGCTTTTTTGAATTTGACAAACCTGAAAAAACAGGGTGTGATAACACTCAATTCATTTTGACTCTTCTAATTGCATATTGTTTAGTAATACTAAGCCTCTTGACTTTTCAGAAAATCTCAGAAACAAAAATACTGAAAACCGAGATTTTCTGAAAAGTCAAGAGGCTTAGTGTTACTAAACGATGTGCAATTAGAAGAGTTAAAAAACAAAAATATAAGTCCTTTCACAGAGTAGGACTTATATTTTAAACTTCAGGCGTCTAAAAATTTTTTTGGTTTTCCAACTTTCAGGATTTTTTTGACTTCATAGTCTGAGATTACTACTTTCTCCAAGTTTCTGTTCATAAGATCAACAATTTGCACCTGTTTAACATTTTTGACACCTGATATATCTATCAGGACTTTTTCAAGATTTTCAGAAAACATAGGAACGAAGACTTCTATTTTTTCGATTTTCAAATCAGTACCTGATATTTTTAATGTTATTTCTCTGAAGTTAGGGGAATCAGAGTTGCATGGGGTCATTTTCAGAAACCTTATCTCTGTTTTACATGTAAAAAAAACAATAACAGAATGTGACTTTATCAGAAAGAATCTTTCAATCTTCAAGTCTTTAGGACTTATGATTGTGAAATTTACAGTACTTTTCTTGAGCCATTGATAGAAGTTTACGAAAAAATTCCGTATTTTTTCGATTCTTATAGACATAAAAACATTTAGAAACTTTTCGCGATTCATGTATGAAGACATATGCAAAATAATATCATCGCAAGCATTACAAAATCCATCAAAATTTAAAACCAAATGATCCCCTCGAATATCTTCCAATGTTAACATGATTGATTCCATAAACTTTCTATCGAATACTAAGTCAAATTTTTTTTGTAAGGTACCATTGTCTAGACACCTTTTGTGATCGTAACAGGAGTAGTAATTAAGACTTTTGTATATCTTGTGTATTTTTCTCATCTCTTCAGATAACAAAAAATTTTCATGAAAAAACAGGTATTTATCAATAGATAAAATTGAAGTTTTGTCTTGGACTTCGAACAATTTCAGTTTCTCATCACTCTTTTTCAAATAAGTAAAGACATTGAGTTTTGAGCTTTGCAGATTATAGAGTTTTACGGTTTCGACAAGACATAGATGTAATCCAACAATTAGTTTTCTTTGCGGGTTGTATATTCTCAGGTGTACGATTTCATGATATAGACTCAACCTTGTGAATAACAAAAACAGGTTTTTGACATTCTTAACAAACAAGTTGCATACTGCCAGTTTCGTGTCTGTGCTTTGTTTCAGGATTAGATAAACATTCTCAAGTTTTTCTTCACTCTCGAACTTCAGGGTGTTTTTCGAATTCTTAATTGTTCTTCGAATAACGACATTTGAAAAATAAAAAACATCTGGAAACTTTTTTAATACGTCTTCTTCAACGAAATCTTTGATTTGTATTCGTATTTTTAATGCGATCAAAAGATCCCTGATATACTTCGTGAGGCCGAAAAAGAACAAATGTCTCGTTTTTTTGTTTAAAAAAGACCCGATATGTTCAATAATTTCAGGGGGTAACGTCTGTAGAGAGACACTCAAAGATTGCATTTTTAGAACTTACTCAAAATAATATAGTATTTTATTTTTCAAACCTGTTTTTTTGTTTGACCAGATGAAAGAAATAGCGAATGGTCAAAGAATGATAATAAAAAATCTCAAAAACAAAAATTTAAAATCCTTATGAATCAATATTCAGTTGCTATTATTGGTCCTGCAAAATCAGAGGGTTTTACAAAAGAGCTTTATACAAAGATGATAAAAAAAGCAGAATGTATTATCACAGAAACTCTGAAGTTACAGTGGCCCTCTGTGAAACTGGTATCTGGAGGCTCTTCATGGTGTGACCATGTCGCTGTTGAACTATACAAAAAGCACAGGTGTTTTTTAAAACTTTGTTTACCCTGCGAATGGTCCGATGATAAGTTCTTCGATAATAAGTTTTATGACTGGAAAATAAATCCGGGAAGAACATTAAATATATATCACATAAACTTTAGTAAAACAATAGGAAAAAACACCCTGAAAGAGCTCGGAGAAGTGATGAAAGACAAAAATGTAGAAGTCCAAATCTTCCAAGGGTTTCACAAAAGAAACCTCGAAATTGCAAGAGCACAATATTGTATTGCGTTTTCATGGACTCCATTAGATGATACCGCCAGGGGTGGTACAGCATATACATGGAAAAACTTTAAAGGATCTAAAAAAATTTTTGTGGATCTAAACAAATTGTAATTTGAGAGAGTCACAGCAACAATCTTCGGCCCTTTGGGCCGATGACTGTTGGTCGGCGGTCGGCGCCTTGCGCCTCCTGTTACGAACCACGTTGCGAAGCAACGTGGTTCGTAACAAGCTTCGCAACAATCACGACGCAAAGCTTTTGTCAATTATTCATTTCAGTGTTTTGAAAATATTATTTCATGTCATTGGATTCAGAACAAACGATTGTCCAGTGACATGAAATAATATATTTTTGTGAAAACAGTACGTTCTTTAACGATGTCTTAATTGCTATCTTTTTACCGTTTGGCACAGGTACAAGTTCAGAGGTCTTCGTAAAAACAAGTTTTCTTAATTCTTTCGAAGATACTCTTAATCCCTGAAAGAACAGAAGAGAGTTTTACGAAGAACTCTGTTATAAGAAAATCGCCAATTCGAAAAATTTCATTCGATAACATTTTTTAGCCATGTCCTTTTTGAGCTTCCCACCTGAAATTATTCAGTGTATCATTGACTTTCTTGATTTGAAAGACACCCTGAAACTTTTGGCAATTAATAGTCATTTTAGAAGTTTTCGTTTTGCAATCAAGAAACCATGTAAAGTGAAAGTTTCAAGACTAAATGAGCTTTCTAAACTTTTCTTATTACCCGATAAACTAACAATAGACCTTGAGGGATCAAAAACTGAACATTTGAAACAGTTAGAGAACTTTATTTCTCAGAGGTCTTTAAACACACGTCTTTTACAAAACCCTGAGACCGCAGAAGACAAATTACAAAATTCTAAGAAGTCAATAAGAATCTTTCTTAATGACGTTCTGAGAATTAAAGAACTACTTCTACTAATACAGGGCCATGAAGAGATTCATTTGTTTCTCAAAAAACTAAACTTTTGGATTTTCAGAGACCTGAATACAAAAAGACTTTATATAACGTTTTCTGATAAAAACATTACAAATACTTACCTGACTTTCCTTGATAAGCTTGAAAAGATTTGCTTGTATAATGAATTTCTTTCTCTTCTAGAATTGTCAGAAACTGAAGGCGTCACTATTTTAAAAGACCTTTCAAAAGGTCATGAACTATGTATAGAGAAAGTATTCATAGAAACAAGAGAGATAAAAGAACTGACATTTTTCGAGTACCCTGCTTCTTTACTATTTGTAGAGAATAAGAAGTTTTTTCATCTCAGAAAACACAACGAATTATACCTTTTCGCTTTAAAGATTGAAACGTTAACTATCAGCTTTATTTCATCGATAGTTTTGTACTCGAAATCTTTGAAGATTAAAAACCTGAAACTCTACAACAATATTGAGAATGCTCGTATTGGCTTTGTGTCTGGCAAATCCTTTATGGAAATATCAGAGGCACACCTGAAAACATACTCAAAAAAGATTTTACTGTTATTCGGTAGCAATGTAAAAATTCATAAGTTTTACATCTATTCGTCAAACAATACTATTCTGAATATACAAGGAAATCGGGAAAGTATTGGAGAGATGATCAGAGTGCCTATTTCTGAAAATTTTTGATAAAATTTCATTAATTTTCAGAAATAGCTTTAGTCTATGAGCAATAGATAATATGTCTGTGATTCGTGAACTATCAGGGTACTTGAGAACCTCGCGGGGTTATAACCCCTGTTTCTCTCGAGGACCCTCAGGAGCCCATGAATCACAAACACATTCATCGGCCCTTTGGGCCGTGATGTTGAGCACCCCCCGAAGGGGGGTGCTCAACAATCATCGACGCGAAGCGTCGTGACTGTTGGTCGGCGGTCGGCGCCTTGCGCCTCCTGTTACGAACCACGTTGCGAAGCAACGTGGTTCGTAACATGCTTCGCGCCTCCTGTTGGTCGGCACTTCGTGCCTCCTGTTGCAAACCACGTTGCTTCGCAACGTGGTTTGCAACAAGCTTCACAACAAGCTTCGCAACATCACGACACTTCATGTCGATGATGTTTCACATTGGAAAATCAAAGAAAAAAATTTGTTCTAAAAAGAGTTTCATCGTTTGCAATCACAACAACACTGGAAACAAATTGAGTCGATTATTAAAAATGTTACCGATAGTTCGTAAAGATAAAAACAATTCCAAGCGTGTAGTTAAAAGAATCCAAAAATTATTGAACAAGAAGATCAAAGCAGGGTTAGAGATTGACGGTGTTTTCGGTCCAGCAACTAAAGCAGCAGTTGAAAAATTTCAAAGTTTACATGGTTTAAAACCTGATGGTATTGTTGGATCAAAAACTTGGAAGATTCTTTTGGCTCCATCTCCTTCAGCGAACAACACTAACATAAGTACGACTCCTCCAATGACGCAGAGTTCGGGACAGGGTAGTCCTCCACTCAGATTTGCTCGTTTACGCAACCTCTATCACCGCAACGTGAAAAAATTTCCTGAACTGCAATTTACTACTTCAGGAATGGAACGAGAATTGGAGGCTTTTAAGAAAGTATGGGACAAAAACAGACAACGTTATGAAAATGTTGCAGAGATTGTGAATATTCCTGCTTCACTCATTGCTGCCATTCATTACCGAGAATCATCAAACAATTTCAAAACTTACCTTCATAACGGAGACCCACTTGGTAAGCGTACAGTCCATGTTCCAAAAGGAATCTTCTTTACAGTGTGGGAGAGAGCTGCTGCACATGCGATACGACAAAAAGACTCCATTCGCAGAGATTTAGGACTCACGAGACACTCAACTAGTATGGCAGCAATCGCTGCCTTTGCAGAACGTTACAACGGCTTAGGATATAAAGGGAGAGGGATATTCTCTCCGTACGTTTTCAGTGGAACAAACCTTTACAAAGGTGGTCTCTTTGTTGCCGATCATAAATTTAACCCTAAAATCAAAGATCGTCGACCCGGAATTCTTGCCTTGATGAGAAAAATTGATTTTCAATTTTCCCAATAGGAACATGCAAGCAAGCATTATCATCTCCTTTTTGTAGTCTCGATTACAAAGCCAAACTCACTTCTGAGAAAGTGATAAAATCTACCAAAGAAAATTGATCATCTTGTTTTTCTTTCAGAATAACGATAACAAAGTTGATTATCTTACTACAAAAAGAATTTTTTGATTGTGTTGTGAAGCTTGTTGCGAAGCTTGTTGCGAACCACATTGCTTCGCAATGTGGTTCGCAACAGGAGGCGCAAGGCGCCGACCGCTGACCGCTGACTGCCTATCACATCACAGTCGATGTTTTATAACTTAAGAATCATCAGGGTTTTTCGAGGACCTCACGGGGTATAACTCTAATCTTATCCCCTGTTTCCTCCAAAAAGCCTCAGGTCTTGAGCTTCAAAAATCAAAACAAAAAATAATAGCCATATTCGTTATTCAAGTTGGACTTATAAATTTTCATAATCCTAGATAAATATTAGAAAACCCACTGACTCTCAGGTCATGTTGCATTATATAACCCATGTCTTTTTCATATCTTCAAATAACAAATCATGTTTCAGTATCATAAAACTATTTAAGATTTGGTAAAAAGCAGGTATTTATGTGAATGATTTCTAAAAAAACAACAACGACAAAAAAAATAAAAATGTCTACGGTTAAATTTTCTGATTTTCCTCCCGAGATTATCGAAAGAATTGTAAATTTTCTCAGCGTTAAAGACGCACTGAAGCTGTACAGCATTTGTAAAAAGAACAATAGTTTTGGAATTACATTTCAAAACAGATGCAAATTGAAAATAGACAACCTGAAACTAAAAACTATTAATAGATTGAAGTTTAAGGAATTAGAATTAACTTTCGGAAGACTTAATGAAAGAACATTTAATACTTACAAGAAGTTTATGAAATCTCAGGGTTTGAATATAAGATACCTGAAAATTTCGAATATAAAAAACGCATATATCGCTGATTTCTTAGATACCATTCGCGACAAGAGAATCGATGAACTTTCACTTATTGTAGATAGTCCTACATACATTGACTTTCAGGATTTGAATGTGAAAATCTTAAATTTAGAACTTTTGAAGACAACAAAAGTCTCCCTGATATTTGCAGAGAAATCAACTAATGAAAAAGCCTTAGACTCACAAAACAAAGTACTAGAAAAATCTCAGGAGGTAACAATCCTGAATCGCCAAACAGGATCCTTGTTAAATACAAGGGGTTTCGGTCTATTATCTATCAAACAGTGTCTACGAAGTTCTACAAAGTTTGTTTATGAGTCTTTTAAATTTTCTGGTGCTAAGTTCGAGAATCTTGACCTTACAATGTCAAAAAATTCTCGTTGTCTTATCACATTTCGAAGTACTCAGGATATTTCCATAGAAAACCTCTCTGTGAACAATGCGAAAGGCATCGTTGTTAAAGTCAAAGATCAAAATATACAGATCAAGAAATTCTTCTTCTCAAGTCACGAACAAGATGAATGCAATATTACGTTTATCTCTGGAGGTTCAGTAGAAATAGAGGAACTGTTTCTTGATATTTTGTCAAAAAACCCTGTTATTGTTTTTCATTCAAAAGAGGCTATAACGATAAAGAAGATCTTCCTAAAAACAGACTGTATTTCTTCAAATGTGTTTTTCTGGTTCTCTCCGAGAAATCATGGAGGTATAGTAAAAGAGATACAGAGCAATAAACCGATAAATATAACGCATATATAATAGCCGATTTGAATCTAAGACTTTTGTGAAGTCTTAGATTCATGTTTTCATCTGAACATTACAATTTTTCGAACCTGAATGAAGACTGTATTCTGTCATTGGACCGAGAACGAAAAAACGTCATAAAAGGTCTGCGCTTCTGTTCATTATAACAAACAAATTTGTTTCTTTCATATATTCCAGAGAAGATGTTTGTTTGATTGTTTTCGAAAAAAAGTTCATAAAAGTTCGATTCTAACAGGTTAAGTTTTGTTCCTGTTTAGTGAAAGAGTTTCATAACCTTCACAGGGGACAAAGGTACGAAACCAGCAGAACTATTTAAATAGTTTTTTTCGAATGTCAAGAAAGTCGATTTTTCAGGTTTTGTGGTGTGTTTCCTTGTCTGACAGCATTGAGAGGAGCTGTGATAAATTCATTTTATTTAGCATGAGGTCAAAAAGTATCGAACGTAACCCTGAGACTTGACAAGATTGAATCTTTTGAGATCCTCAAAGCATTTGGCATCGTGTAAGATTTTTCACTTTGTTTTAAACTTTTCAGGTTTGAAATCTTTGGTCTACAAGAAAGAACCAGCGAGTCAAAAACGCACATGCGCTAGTTGAATGAATGTTATTCGGTAGTAAGAAATTTGAGCCCTTTGAATTTTAAGACCCCTGAATCTCAGGTGTGTAACCAAAGAGACTAATATTCTAATGGTCCCTTTGTCAGAGATATTTTTTTTCCATATTGCATTTTGAACAATCATCCACGAATATGTTCTTGTCTATCTTCCTCACATCAACGTCCATATCTTTGACTTTTTCAAGGAATTTCATAAGTATCAAAAGACAGGTATCATCAGGAGATCCCAGAAAGGGGGGTATCAGGAGACCATTATCTTTGTTATAACTGAAGGTCAAATCAAGATCGTCAATATGAATTGTATTTGTTAGGTTTATTTTGTTCCCTGTTTTTTTTTGAAGAAATAATAGGGGTTTTCTGGGATACGGGACCTCTGCTTCTATGATATGGTCTCTTGTGAAAACTCCTTTTGGTTGAAAGGTCAGTATATTGTCTAAAATTTGTCTTACATACAATGTCTTTCCTGCAGACCAGAAATAGACATTGAAATACTTTCTACAAAAAGATAGAAAGTCTTCCAAATATGGCCTCTTAAGGACAAAAATTTTCCTCAAATGTTTGTAATCATCAAACTCCCAGATGTAAAAAACCTGCTTGGTTATATCAGGTTTTGAAAACTCTGTAACAAAACTTATATCGCTTCCTATAGAGATATCAGACTTTATCAAAGTCTCGTCTATATCAAGAACCAGATTATATTTCTTAGAAATCTTTTCGAAAGATTTCATCGTTTTTACTATTAACAAAAATAATATTATCGGAGACCGAAAAATAAAATATTTGATGATACTATGTATCATCAAATATATTCAGGTCTAGTCAACTTTCATTAAAGTTCAAAACACAAAAAAACCTTCCGTTTTTTCGAATTATGAATATCTCAGGGTCTGATGATAATATTTTACTCCTGAGTTCCATATTGTCAGAGTAGTATATTTTCAACCATGATTCTTCAAAAAAACTAACGATCCACTTTGTATCTTTTCTCTTATAATTGTCTGGAAGTCTGAAAATGATCAGGCTGTTTTTGTTTTTTGTTAGGACACCTGTAAAAAGTGCATCTATAAAACAATCTTCACATTCTTCACCTATGTATTTATTTATAACAGCTTTGACGTTTTTTGTGTTTCTGTTTACATAAATATAGTTTTTCACAAAGTGCTCAGGTACGCAATTTAATAAAGGAAAATCGGAAATCATCTTTTTTTAATAACAAAAAGATGCATAGATACAAACTTGCTGTTGGGGCAATATTCAAGAATGAAGCTCATATCTTCAGGGAATGGTTAGAGCATTATATAAATCAGGGTGTAGAGAAATTCTATTTAATAGATAACGGATCCACTGATAATTATATGAGCGAAATCAGAGAGTTTTCAGACAAATTTACTCTCTTTCAAGACAGTAAAAGACATGCACAGTATGAACATTACAACAAATACTTCTTACCAGTGTGTAAAGAATCAGAGTGGTTAATAATTTGCGATTTGGATGAATTTATTTATGCAAGAAATGGTCATAACAAGATTACAGAATATTTGCAAAAATTACCTGAAAATGTTTCTGCTGTTATGGTTCCATGGAAAATGTTTGGCTCTAACGGACATAAGACACAACCAAAAAGGGTTGTTAGAAGTTTTACCCTGAGAGAGCTTTTCAAAAATAAAGAATGCTGGTACGGAAACTCAAAAGGCATTACTAAGACCTCTAAGATAAGCTGTTTTCCTTCAGGAAAACATATTCCGGAAATCACAAGGGGTGATATCATTACATCTGATGGTAAAACAATAGATTTTCGCGAAAAATTCAGGTGGTCAGAGGATAATCTTCGACAAAGTTCTATACATTGTAATCATTATCCATTACAATCTTACGAGTGGTTTATGAAAGTCAAGACAACTAGAGGAGATGTTTTATGTATCGAAAATGACAATATAAGAAACGAATCTTATTTTCGTAGATATGATTTAGTATCTAATGTCGTTTTGGATACAGAGCTGAAAATGATCAATAGAAAATTAGACTTAAAGTACATTTTCTTATCCTGAAAAAATGGATCGCAAACTTACAGAGGAACAACAAAAGATAGTAGAAGAATTAGATGTAAGATACTTAGTTATCAATGCAGGACCTGGAACAGGTAAAACAACTACTGCAATCGAGAGAATAAAGTTTCTTACTAGAAGGGGAGAAAGAGTTATATACTTCTGTTATGAAAGAACCATAGTAACAGACTGTTATCAGAGAGTTCGAGATGACCCTGAAATTCAAAAACTTCATATAACAACAGATTGTTCTACTCTTCAGAGTCATCAAAGAAAGAAATTTCTTTCAGTCGATGCATATTTTACAACCATAGATTCTTTCGTCGCAAGATATATAGGACAACCTGTGAACCAAGAACAACAAGACCAACAAGATGAAGAAGCCACTTCAAAAAAATACGATCAGTATATAGAAGCCTTCTTAAAGAAGCTAACAAATACAGAGTCGTTTGAAGAGTTTAAAACAATATTTTCTTGTTTTCATATCATCGTTGACGAGGCGCAAAATATAGATGATCTTAGATTTGAAGTGATTCGTAGACTTGAAGATGTTGCAAAATCTATTTTCATCTTCGGAGACCCTAGACAAAGACTGAAAGAAGAAGCAGGTTATTACTTCAGAAAATTATGGACAGATCACTCTGAAAATAACAAATATGAAAGAAGATTTTTGTCAGAAACTTTCAGGTTCAAGAATGAAAATCTACTTGAGTTCTTGAATTGGTTCTCAGGTACAAAACCTGAAACGCATGTAGAACTCAAAAACTCAAAACAAGATTTTTATGACCCCGATAAGGTTTGGATACTTGAACTTAGGGAGCCAATTAAATGTATCTTAGAAACCCTCTGTCCTATCCTAGAAAAGTTTCGAAACAAAAGAGTTTTATTTGTTTCTGCTTCTCTGAGAACTGAAAGCAAAACTTCTAGATTTATGGCAGAGATTCAAAGTCAGATATCGGACAAATTTCCTAATGTACAAGTTTATACATTTGACTCATCGAAGGGTCTTGAATTTGATATTGTTTTCGTTTTTGGGCTCGAAATCATAAGTCTTGTTCTTACAGGAGATATTCTTTTTAGTAAAATCTTCACTGCGATTTCTAGAGCGAGAGAAAAACTATTTCTGGTTGTCAGAGTCAATGAAAAATCGAAACTGCCAAAAATATATCACAATAGATTGTCCCTGAACGAAGAAGGGTTTCCTAGAGAAGCATTAAAGTATGTAGAACCATATAACCCAGATTCACAGATTTTGGAAAAAATCTGTAAAAATCGAAGTTTTTATGGGGTTTTCTTCCAAAAATTTTTTATAACAGGAATTCTTAACAGTTTTCCAAAGACAGCAGAAAAGGTCTTCGAAAAAGATCTTGCCTCATTCATAAAGTGCGAAAAGTTTTCAGAGTTTAAAGTTTCAGAAGATCTTTTCGAATCAAATCCAATATTTCTTGGAGAGTTTTATGGTCTTCTATTAGGCCAACTGTTAGCAGGGGAACTGATAGAAGATTTCAAGAAATTTACAAACGCATGTATAGCAGAAGAACATATTGAAAAGCCTAGATTTTACAAATGTCCATCAGGTATTTGTTGTTATAACCCTGGACCAAAAGAGGCAAGATACACAGAGGAAGAGATAGAACATTTAAGAGAGATTACAAAAAAGGACTTCTCTCAAATCGATTTGAAAGATTTTCATGAAATTTATGAAGTTTTTCAACATTTGCACTCTGAAACAGGGTGTAGAAACGTCGTAAAGAGAAAAGGAAACTTTGATTCGAGAAGTAAAAAGATCCTTGAGGAACTAAAAGACATCTCTGAAAAAATCAAAAAGTTAATTCTATCAGAACAAGATTCGAAAATAAGGTTAGAGAAGCCTGTAAACATCTTTAGAGCTTTTTATAAAATAATCACAGGAAGAGCTGACGTATGGACAAAAGACAGTATATTAGAAATAAAATATTGTAAAAACAACCTGTTCATATACAAAATTCAAACATTGTTTTATATGCTGGCAGAGAAGAAACCAAAAGGTTATCTAATAAACCTGAGAGACGGGAAATTTGTAGAATTGAAACTGGAAGAAAAAGAAATGGAAAGAGTCGCGAAATTGTTTAGAGAACTAATACGTGAAGTTATCAAGAAAGTACATAATGACATTGAAGAGTTTGACGATGAAGAGGATGATATAGAAGATTTATACTAAGACCTGATAAAATATAGCTCTGAAAAACCCCTTGCATGACAATATGACCTGAAACATCTGTTAAAAAAACTTAACAGATGTTTCTATAATTTACGAACATCCAAAAGCTTCGGGACTTAGCAAAAAGCCTTGAAAACTCAGGGTGATAAAACGACGACGATGACCTGCGTTTCATGAAGTCTTCGGCCCTTTGGGCCGGGATGTTTCACACACCCCCCTTCGGGGGGTGTGTGAAACAGTCATCGGCCCTTCGGGCCGTGATGTCGAACGCCCCCCGAAGGGGGGCGTTCGACAGTCATCGTCTCTTGGACGTGATGGCTCCTGTGACAGTCTTTATCCACAAATTTTTTGAACTTTTAACAAAATTTTTAGTCTTAAACCTTTTTTTGTTTTAATGAATCACAAATTATCACTCAAAAAAGTCGCAAATTATCGCTCAAGAAAGTCACAGGGTTATGAAGTCAACAGACGAAAAGATTGATGAAATTTTCAACATTTGTGTATAAAATAAAACAGTTTAACTGAGATAAAATAAATCTCAAAAATGGACGAAAATGTTGAGTTTATACAATTATCAGACAGCGAGATCGAAGAACTGGAAGAACAACAACCACAAGAATTCGAGAATATGTTAAATGCTTTAGGTCACCTGACCTTACAGGAACAATTAATTTCTGTGTCTGAGCTTAAAGAAACTAAACCAGAACCGAAAGTCAGAGAAGAAATTTCAAGGACTTTGCTCTCAAATCATAATATTTTGGGACATATCTACGATCAGTTTGGAGAACTGGAAGACATACAAAACCTGTTTCTATGTTGTAAGGAAACAGTTTCTGAAATTCCCAGACTCACACATCTTGCTCTGGCAGAAGAAAACTCACACAAACTCAAGAAGCTTTTGGATCATAACAGTAGTAGACTTAAGACTTTAATAGTCTGGATCCAGAGACCGAGAATTCGAAGTATTCAAATTCCTAAAACGGATTTATGTAATCTTGAGGTACTGCAAATAAGAAATGACTATAACTTTGCACTTATGTCTGAGAAGTTTTTGGATCTTAATGATGTAATAAAGAAAAAAGAGCTCTGTGAGTTGAACCTGTTTTATCTACCATTTCTAGACCCCTGTTACAAGGTCAGTATAAAAGGAAAGAAAATTAAAATGCTTCTGATTGGTATAGATGATAATTTTATTTTTGTCTCGAGAGAAATCGAAAAAAAATCTGATGTAGGACTCTCTCTGTTTTGCGACAAAGACTCAGAGGTTCGTCAAATTGTTATTGAAGATGCTCACGTCCAAATTCTCAATGATTCAGACAAGATACCTGTCAGAAATATGTTTTTCAGAATCACAGATCATATACACACTGATGTCATCAACTCAGAATCTCAAAAGACAGGTGACTTTTCATTCAAAGTGGAAATAATGAAACTCGTAACAAATAATGACTTTCTGGACATAAACTCAAAAATATGTTTGCCAAGAGTGAATGAAAACCTACTGTTTATAGACGAGGAAAAACTGGAAACGATTGACATTACAGCATTTGCTCGTTTCAATCCAGAGGTCTTGGATTTAAGAAGATTCAAAAATTTGAAGAACTTAAAGGTGAGACTGATTGTAACTAAAGAGAAGCAGAGTTACATCTTCGATAAAGAAAATATTAGAAAACTCTATAATGACTACAAAGGAACCAATAAACTGTTACATGTGCTTCTTGCAGATGGTAAGGAGCTAACATTCTGTTAAGTCGCTCTAAATGGTAAAAAACGACTTAACAGAAAAATTGATTTTTTTGTTTTTGAAGAGACCTTTTGAAAATTTTCTGTATAACGCTGAAATGCAGGAGAACAACAAACAAGACGAAAACGAACAATGTCCATTATCAAACATGTCTGATATAATACAGAAAATCTATGACTCACTAGACGACTTTAAATACATCGGGAACCTTTTCAGAGTTTGTAAACATACTGCCTCTGTGTTTCCTCGTATCACAAAGATTAGAATAGGAGAGGAAACATGCGAAAAGTTTAGAAAGCTCCTGAGACTTAACAGGTCTACAATTCAAGAAATGGAGATCGTTATACAAAGACCCTTCTGTAAAAATCTTCAAATACCTGAACTTAATATGGACAAACTGAAATACATAACAATAAGAAACGATGATTTTTTGGTCTCAAAAATGGAAAAGATTTTCGATATTAACAAATTAACAAACTGTAATTTGATTCAAAACTTGGATTTCATTGTTACTTTCGGATGTATATGTATGTACCCGAGATATATTGTACATGTCGAAGGAAAAAAAATAGAGAATCTTGGCTTCTTTTCAGAAGAATTTGATATATACGTTGATTACATGGAACTAGAAGTCCGACTGACTATGAAAGCACAGGATTCACGAATTGAAAATCTCATAATAGAAGACCTTGTGATGAATCTTACAGAGCCCATTTCTGTAAAATCTTTAACATTGAAAACAATAACCCCCGCACTAAAATATGTAGGGGACTTCATAACAAGAGCAGACAAAACTCTAGTTACTATTTATTTCATTCACCCTGACTTTTTTAATGATGAAGGATGCTTCGTCAGAGTAAACATTCTGAGATTAAATAGACTCCTGAATCGTATTGATAAAAAAACCCTGAAAGAGATCCATTTTACAGGATTTCGCGCATTTGATGATGATGTCTTGGATCTCACAAGTTTCGAAAATCTTATGGAATTGAATATAAACCTGATGCTCATAAAAGAACTAGTATACGACCAGATTGAATTAGAAGAACAGGAAGAAATATTATATAAAGAACATGGTAAAACTAATCATCTTACTATACTGTTACCATCTGTCACTATCAGTATCGATCTTCAGAAATATCTCAAAATCCTCAAAATCCAATAATGTTTTATGTCTATTCAGAGCATAGACATAAAACATAAATTCAGTTATGATGAAGGTTTCATGATGCAGTAGAAAACATAAGATCATGTAACAGGTCTTTTTTCATAAACTGAACTCGTTTCGTGATCACGAAAAGTTTGATTATTTGGTAATATGATGACCAGAATCAAAATAAGTCTATCAGGTTCTGAAACACTACATATATTTCATCAAGGAGCTCTTTCTCCTCGATGATCTTTTCATCAAAGTCTCCTAGGATGAAATGGAGCTTTGGTATAAAAGAATTCCTGTAGTTCTTCAGTATGATTTCCTTAATGGTCTTGTCGATTATGATCTTCTCTTTTAGTGCTTTCTTCACTTTTGGGGTTTTGATAAAACTGAACTTTTGCGCTATTTCAGATTGTAAAAACCTTTCCAGTTCTTTCATCATTTCAGGAATTATCGTCCAATGGTAAAAATATTTCCTCACGAAATTCTTCACTGTTTTCGGGTCTATATCTCTTATAGAGATGTCATTTGAGACCTGTATGTATATAAAGATGCATCTTGTTAGAAATGTAAAAAATACTATAAGAACTATTACATATGAAACGACATAGAAAACCTGCAATGTATTTTTAAAACCAGTGATGGGTTTGAAGAATACAATATTCAGTATCACAGAGAGAATAACAATGACAGCTGTTATACTTGTAATGACAGCTGTTATGATATAACTTCTGAGATCATATTTCGTCCTCTCCAAAGTCATAAATTCCTTAAATTCTGAACCGGACGATGAAATAAAAAAGCTTATTTTTAGGGGATTCTGGTTGAGGAATAGAGACCTCTGAATGATGAACTTCACTATTTGCAATATAGGAGTTTTGAGATATAAAGATAGACTGTTTTTAGAGTTCGTTATCAGGGGGATATATTCTAATCTATTAGCAAGTAAATAGTTAATTTTGTTCTTTTGAGTCCATCTCCTGAACATATTCGGGGTCAGAAGAGGGGTTCTCAAACGAATTTCTAATGAATCCCCCAGAATTTCTGTGCTTTTCAGTACTTCAAATGCTTCTTCACATATTTTTGTTATTATTTCGGAAACATCGGGTACATTCAGGTCTAATATATACTGAACACCGACATAAACTTTTCCGTTATTGCTATCATCAGGTCCTGTTAATAACTCATTAGGAGAGATTATGGAAAAAGGGTTAAGAAGCGTATAAAGTCTTCTGATGAAGCGTATGTATCTCTTTACGAAATATCTCAGGTCCATGTTTTTGGTCTGATTCAACATCGCGAAGTTAAATAAAGACTGTTTTTGACTGTAAAGGTCTTCAGAAAGACTAACAATATAAGGCCTTTTCTGTAGTTCGTTCCTCAAAAGTTTTTCAAGTTCTTCTTTTTGTTCTTTATGACCCTTTTGGATCATACTACCCTGTCTAGTTACCATAGAAAAGACATTGTAGAAATTTGTTATGTCTTTATGCAATTTCATATCCTTCTTTATAACCCTGTCTAGTATTGAGACAGAGATACTTTCCTTCGTTACATAATCTACAGATTTTACGTATTTAGCCAAAAACTCAGGTTTCGAACCTGTTTCTACTCGTAAAAAATTAGATACCTGTTTAGTTTTCGCTTCGTCAACATTGTCTGATTTAAAGAAATCAAAAAAGTCCTCTTCTCGTAAGAATGCAAAATCAGGGTAAGCTAAACTCTGAACTTTGAAAATGTTTTCAAAGAGTTTTCTTAATTGTGTTTCTTCAATTTTGTTGCTTATGACCTCTCTGATTTCATTATATTTAGTTTTCCTGTTTTCAATTGAATATTGTTTGACGAAATCTTTTTTTCTCTGTAAGAGCACAACAGAAAAAAACCTTTTCAAGAAATTCTCATCGGATGTGAAAAACGTAATATTCACGTTTTTTGATGCATTCTCCTGAAGTTCTAAAAAGAAATCCCTTGACATTTCAGCTGCAACATTAGGAGAAAGTAACAGGTGACCTTTCTTTTCGATTTGCCGTTTCTCAAAGATTTTCAGAAGTCTTTTTGTATTCGTACGAATCAATGTTGTTGTCAATGAGAGAATAATAAAAACACCTGAGACTGCGAAAAGGGTTACAAATATAAATAATTTGTTAATCTCAGGTCGTAATTCAAACTCAAAGACATAGAAGATCATGAAGAGCGTTACGAAAATAACAGCCAATATAAAGGTGAATATCAGAAATATCAATGACAATTTGACAGAACTAATGCCGAAAACAGGGTGTCTAATTCTAACAAACCTCGAACTCAAAATCAGACCTTTGTAAAAATCCTCGAACCTGAAAATTATATCTTCCTTGGCCTGTTTGAGTTCTCTTTCCACAGATTCTCTTTTTATTCGTTCATATACAAACAATGGACTGAGTAGTTCCATAAGAAGCAGTGATTCATTTCTGTATTTTTCCAAAAGATTACCAATGACCTGATTTCTCAATTCAATTAGTCTTTTTCGAGGATCAGGTGCGTAATTTTCGTTCATAGAATTCAGGATATCATCGCCAACGAGTTCTCTGAGTATGTCTGACTTTTCTTGTCCCCTGTAAAACACAGTAGTCTGAAAGAATATCTTAAATCCAACACCTTTCCAAACTTCTACAAATCTTTGAATATTTCTCGTTATATCGAGTTTGAAAACGTTTTTCTTAAATTTCATAGTATTCACAGGAAGAAATGAACAAACTACATCTCTAGGACAATTAAGCACCATCAGAAGTCTCTTGACAAATTTGTAATCTTTGTACTTCCTTGATGAGAACTTCTTAAGGAGCTTCACAGAGGGTTTTAATTCGTTTATTCTAGAACTAGTGAGTTTATTATTTTGAATGAAGTCTGTTATGGTTTCATTGTTTCTCTGAGCTCCTAGAATTGCATAAAGCTTTACTTCGAGTTCTCTTTCCTCAGTGAAGTCAAAAAAGTCTTTACAGAGGTGCCTCAAATCTTTGTTCTCAAACTCTGTATCGTCAGAGATTCTATATATTTCAAAAACAACATCCGATACTTTTTTGAAGATTTTAAACAGTTCAAATCTCAGGGTATAATTTTCTTTATCTTCTTGGTTTAGTTGACTGATAAAGATCTCGTTAAAAAAATAACTTTCTAGTATTCTTCTTCCGAAGTACAAAGAAAAGCTCTCTCCGGTTTCCGAAAAGAATACCTTTTCAGTATATTCCTGTATCTTCTTATCGTTTTTGAAAAGATTTTGTATTTCTGCTTTAAACTTAGAAATATCAGAGACCTGAGCCATCATTACATGTGAAACTTTTTTATATTGCTACCAAAAGTTTCACATGTAATTGTCCCTGACCTTAAAAGTACTCACTGTTTGAAAATGAAAAAAAAGAACAGATTTTTCTAAATTAAAATTTTTTCTTCAAAATCTAACTACCTGCAATTCAGATCTGAAAAATTTACTAATGTTGAAACAGGCTCAAACATTCGGTTTTGAGTATTTTCCACCTGAGATCTTAGAATTGATTGTTCTGTATTGTATCAGAACCAAAGATCACGGTTTTACAGGAAAACATGTACCACAGTACCCTGAGTTTAGGGATTGCATCAGGTTTCTATCAACAAACAAATTTTTGTATAATCAGGTGTTTTATCTTCCGGACTTGCAACTTTTCAGAAAAGTGAGAATAAACTCCAAAAACCTTTCTATCCTGAAGCATTTGAGATTCAGAAAATTCCGATTCAGTTTTAAAGAAGCGAAGATAAATTACGATCTTTTTACTAAGATCTTCTCAGAGTACCCACCTGATTTTGTAAAGGCAATTCACTTAAAAATTTCCAATATTCCTCAGAGAAATTTGCTGTCTGTTTTCAATGAAAAACAGTTTGAAAAATTCTGTATAGAAATCACACAACCGGTACCTAACTTGAAGATACAGATTGGCCTGAGTACAAAACATTTAAAAATTTCGAAACAGTTTCAGAATGTTTGTTTAAAGTTTGATAAACATAAGACTTTTGAAACTGTAACTTTGTTTCATACTAATGAAGAACAAATTAGCAACATTGTAATAAAAAATGCAAATATAGACAAACTGATTTTTCGACATTTCTTAATAAGGGGCGAAAATATAAAGTTTTCGGATAGTAATATCAGGTCTATTGTATTCAATAAATTTTTAGTAAGCAGGAAAACAGACTTCAGATTTTCAATCAAAATCCCGGATACAACAGAAATCTCCCTTATAAACCCATCATCAGAAAAGATATATTTCTCAAGAGGCCTCGTACATAACAAAGTAAACTTTGATTTTAGACTTATTGATGTTGAACTTTTGTTTTTCGAAAGCATTGTAGATATTCAAAATGTTGTCATACATTCGCCTTCGTCAGGTTTGCGTTTAGAATTTCGTAACCCAAAGTCACGAATAAACACATTAACCCTGAAAAATACACTTAACCCCTTTTATCTCGTAGATCAAAATTTTACCCTGTCTTTCGAAGTCCTTCATGAAAACAATCGAATAGAGAATCTCGAATTGTTCACTACTAAACAAAAATTCTATGTCTCTTCAAACAAAAACGTGCTGTTCATACATGATCTAATTGTTTATTTCATGTATTGTAGAAAAAACCCTGAAAGGAAGTTCGAAATCTATCTCAGTGGGGTAAAGGTTGAAAATTTGAAAGTTTACATATATTCGAAGTCTATAACATTTGTATGCACAGGAGATAAATCTCAAAATTTAAACAAAACAACTGTTTTTTTTAAAGACCCTTACAGGTCTCAATCTGATGAAAAGTATCAGGAACTCAATATAGGAGATCTTAATAAAGAAGACCTCATTAGAGGAAAGACATCTGAAGAGGGTATGTACGGACAAAATTCCGTAATCCTCAGAGAACTAAAATGTGAATTATCAGTGACCTGTGAATATGATAAGTTTGTAGATATTCAAAGTAATTAAAGTCTTTCAGAATCACAAAAAGACTTTAATTACTTCAGGTTGGAAATCGTTTCGTGGAACTTATATTTTTTAGAGGATCGAAAACAGGTCACAAATCGAAGACGACCAAAAAATTGAAGGCGACTATAAATCGGAGGTGACATGAAAAAACAGGTGGTCATGAATCGAAGCCGACCATAAATCGAAGGTAAACAAATCAAACTCGTCGTGTCTCATGAACTTGACACTTTTGAAACTGTCCCAGACCTGAATTTTGTAATTCCCTGTGATTCTTGGAATATCAAAAATTTCCTCGGTCGTGATGCTACGAAATAACACAATCAAAAAAACAAAAATTTTAAATTTTTTTTGAAATTTTTTGATTGTCACGCGGCCCAAAGGGCCGCGTGACATCACGACGCCAAAGCGTCGATGAAATTTTTGTTTCTACTCGTTAGCTAATGGTCAGCTGATGGTCAGAGAATCAGGTCCTTTCGTCAGACGCTCGTCAAAGCATTAAAAAATGAAAAAAAATCATGACCTACTATTCATGATTTTTTTCATTTTTCGAGGTTTCAGGATCACTCGGAACCTCCGAGTGTTTCTCGAACTTGTCATTTTTTTGAAAAAATATTCAAACCTGTTTTTCCTCGAGAATCCCTAGTGATTCTTGAACATCAAAAATTTCAAAAAATTCAAAAAAAACAAAAAAAACAAAAAATTTTAATTTTTTTGAATTTTTTTGATTGTGTCGCTTCGCATGTTGCGAAGCTTTTTGCGAAGCTTGTTGCGAAGCTTGTTGCGAAGCTTGTTGCGAAGCAACGTGGTTCGTAACAGGAGGCGCAAAGCATGTTGCAAAGCATGTTGCTTCGCAACATGCTTTGCAACAGGAGGCGCTTCGCGCCGACCGCCGACCACCGACCGACAGGAGGCGCTTTGCGTCGTGATGTTGCGAAGCAACAGTCACGACCCTTCGTGTCGATGATTGTCGAACGCCCCTTCGGGGCGTTCGACATCACGGCGCGAAGCGCCGATGATTGTCGCGGAGCGACATCACGGCCCGAAGGGCCGATGAATTTTTATTTTCTACTCGTTAGCTAATGGTCACCTGATGGTCAGAGAATCAGGTCCTTTCGTTAGATGCTCTTCAAGACATTAAAATTCATGATCGATATAGTTAATGTTATGACATAACATTAACTATGGTTTGTTTTCAGGTCGTAGGTCGAAGTGACGAAAAATTTTGGATTTTCGCCTGAATCTTGGAAAAAGTCGGTCAAAACAAAGTAGATGTAACCTGAGAGATAACAGAGGGGTTACAACCTATAACAGGTGAACAATCTTCTCTGTTATTATTTCAGGTTTATAAGCTATAACCAGGTTTTGTAGATATTAACTCCCTGACAAAAGGGTGATTAAATGGAAAACATAGCTCTGTAATATTATTTGCATGTCTCAGGGTCACTAAATCAAAATGTCCAAAGCTGCAAAACTTCATAATGACTGTTTTTCGTTCATTCATTCTTTTCATAAATTCCTTTGAGTAGTAAGTTTCAAAAGGATATAATATGTTTTTATCATTTTCATTTATTAAAACGAGAATATTAACATTCAAAATCTCCGAGATTGGCTCAAAAACTTCATAATCAACAGATCTTTTTGAATTCACGATTTCATAATGCTTTCTGTACTCTGGTACAGAAAGCATCTTCTCTGCTATCCTGTGTCTCAGGCCTTCTTTAAGACCTAATGCAATCTCTAGACAATGGAAAAAACATGAACCATCAGGTTTTGTCTTGATGATATTGAACTTACACATTTTCAAATGTATTCAATTAACATGTTTTTCATTATTGTTATTTTTTTAATTGACTCTTGAGGGCTAAATGTTTTCAATATATTACCTGATTCATCCAATAGTTCAATTTGTACTTTAAAATTGTATGCTATTGTATGTAAGTTATTGAATCGTTTCAGAAATTTGAGACCGTAGTTGTATCTATTATAATGACCTGATTTTATATTTCTGTAGTCCTCAAACAAAGACTTGAGAATAGGATGCAATTCTGGTAGCTCTTCTTCAAACAGACAGTATGTTCTTTTTACTTGTTTTCCATTTCTGAGTTTTACGATTTCCTCTTTATCATCGTCCATTCTTTTGAAGAAACCATAGGCATAGAACAAATTAAATTTTGACTCCTTCGCAGAAAGAAATTTCTCCTTCTCAGCTGTATGATCAAACTTTATTAAAGTGAACTCAGGAAGTAACATCTCTGCGAACTTGTCAGGGTAAAAAATAAATTCGGTTTGATTTTCAACAAGAGAATCAGGGATATGTATGAAGATTTTATTGTCGCCTTCATATTTTATTTTGCTTCCATCATCGAAGCTTATTTCTTTGAAGATAGCACCATGATTCTTTTGATTTCCGGTAAAAACTTCATCTACAACATTTCCATCAAAGACAAGAAAAGCTATCTCTCCCTGATACATGACACATCTTTTCAGGAGTTCGACTAACCTTTTAAGACCTTGTTCGTCTATCAGTGTGAGAACATTAAAGAGAGTAACAAAGTTCACATCATGTTTAAAATCTATGTTTTCGATCCTCTCGTTAAAGATCTTGACTTTTTTCATTGGACCTGATTTTAACCTTTTCTTGAGTTCTTCGACTCTCTGTTTATCAGGTTCCACAACGTATATTCGATCTATTTGAGACCATTTGTTTATATCAGCTCCTTTTCCAGTACCCACATCAAGAAGTTCTATACCTCTGAAATATTTTTGTAGCCTCTTTACAGAATCATCAATAAGAATCTTTTTGACCCTGTTGTGAAACTTTTTCAAAAAGATCATGTTATTTTTTCCTTTTAATGTTTCTTCGGTGATAGGGTTTTTAATAAGCTTCAGCACATGATGAATTACATTCATCTTGTTCGGATGAGGTTTGTCGAAACGAATTCTTGTTTCTGTAAAAACTTTTTGATCAGGGTTATATCTTAATTCTACGATGTTTCCATCCATAACATTCAATGATTGTATTTTAACAGGTATGTTAACCACATAATTATCACTACTGTACCAAAATCCTTTTTTGTAACGAACATCGATTGTGTACCTTGAGTGAGGTTTCCATTTAATTATATCCTGTTTCGTATACTCGACTTTGTTTGGGACAAAAAGAATTCCATCAGATTTGTATTTTAAATATGGTCCTCCTGCAAGGATTTTCTTTACGACAGAGAAAAAGTCTTCTGCTGTTTCAAAACCAAGAAAATCTTTGGTCATTAACGAAAAATATTTTAGTTCCCTTTTTTTGAAATAGTTTGAGATAATCTGACATAACGAAAGTCTTACCTGATGCTTTTCACGGCAGATAGATTTATCAAAATCTTTGTCACATATGGCATCAAAAGGAATAAAAAGATTCTCTGATACATCTGATTCTACTAGTTCGCCATCAAGAACTATGCCTTCATAGATTGTATCATAGTCTCTTGTTACCAGCTGGAGTTCTCTTGGTGCTGAAAACCCAACTAGCCAGACTCCTTTAAAGAAGACAAGCAATCTTCTTTCACCATCTGCTTTTCTTGTTACCCTGTATTCAAAATCAGGGTTTAATAGTTTGTTTTGTGAAAAATCAGAGAAGGTTATATCTCTTGGTTTTGCTAGAAACCTGTAATTAAGTCCTAATTGATTGAGTTTGAAAAACACTCTTTTTTTCTCGTCTGTCGTATACACAGTCCTTTCATCAGAGTCCTTTTCGAAAGGATTTACGAAAGATTGCTGAACAAGTTTCAGGCATATATAGATCACTTTTTCAAGTTCTTCGATTTTCTGACTTTTACTTGCTTCTATTTCAAGTTCAAAAAAGACCTGTTCATTATAATTGCTTTCTCTCTGAATAACCTTTGTCAGATCACATTGTAATGAAAACAGTCGAAATGTGACCCTTTCTGAAATTCTAACGAGACTAGGTTTTAGAGGATACACAGGGTTTTGTGTTATCTCTTTCGATATTGAAACATTGAAATTGTAATTAAAGAACTTTTTGAAAAAAATATTTTCTTTTATTACCCATAGTTCTGTGTTATCTTCGAAAAGACGTTTTCTGATTGAAAGACGTTTTTGACCTTCCGAAACTTCTATCCAATCTATAAAGTTTGACTTCTTATATTCTATTTTATGGTTCTCTAAAAGTTTCAGGATTTGAAAATAAACCCCCTGTGTTATCTTGAATCTTATCTCAATTTCTATATTTTTATCCCCACTATAATATTTGATTTTTTCGATTGAAATATTATCTAGAAAACGGACATGTGCACTCATAGAAATCAAACAAAACGATATTTTTAGATTTTTGAGTATTTCTTCTGTTTTTACAAGTCGCAATAAAAATCATATATGCTCTCAAATTACCGATAATAAATTTTTCAAGATCGAAACAAAAGACAGGTGGTTTTTGTGTGACAAGGTTTTGTCGATACACCAAAGACGAACTATATTTTTCGAAATTCTAATACCCCTGATAGCTGATAAATCACGAACATAAGACAATTCAAAAGAACGAACAAAAAACGAAAAAAACTTTTTTTGTCTTTTTTTCGTCTGTGTTTGTAATTCACGACACCTGAGAGTGCTCGAGGGAAACAGGGGTTCGTACTCCCCCCACGAGGTCCGACCCCTGATAGTTCGCGAATCATAAACACAAACGAGAAACGAAAATTTTTTTGTGTTTGTGATCCATGAACCCGATGTATATACTCTGTTTTTAATGTTCTCTTTCTAATGTTCTGAAAACTAGAACATTAGAAACAGAGTATATTTTGTGTTTCGATAATATAGTGAGTAAAATTCAGACTCTGAGAATAAGTCTTTGAAAATATTTCCCAAGGCAAGAAACAACAAGGACAGATGTCTTTCTGAAGAATCCCCAAATCCTGTAACATATGAGATACGAATTCAGAGCATGACATTTTATTTTTAAAGCATATTTCTTTCTTTCTCTTAAGACTTCGAAGCCAAATGAACAGGATATTTTCTTCAATTGTCACATTAATATATTTCAGGAGATTTTTAATGAAAAAGTCTTCTGAAATTCTCTTCCGCCGACCTGTAAACACGACACCTAATGTTCTGAAACTGTTTCTTGAACACCAATCTTCAAAACTTAATATTCTCAGGGTTTTTCCTTCTCTATCTTCTAATTCATTGAAAAATTCTACTACATAGATACCCGTTTTTCTTCTCCAAACTAGCCCAAGATGAATCCATGCCTCTTTTGAGAATATCTTTACTAATCTCCCCCTGAAACCTGCTTGAGTATATGCAACAACGTCACCTGTTCTTAACTTTTTTTTCAAAATATGCAGAGGCATAACAGGAAGAAATGAATCCCTGAAATACATTCGAACTATACAAAAAATGAAAATAAACAAAAAAACTATTGTGATGATCAACAAAAACAGAAAATGCATGCTTCCAGAAAGAACTTAGAGAAACAGGTTTCAAAAGTCAGTAGAACAAGAACTTTAAAAACACAAAAAAAACGTGATTTAGAAGATTCAACAAGTGAAGATGAAAAGTCCAATTCTAGAGCTCAGGAGAAAAATAAAGGTCAAGAGAGAGACAGAAGTCAAGAAAGAGACAGAAGTCGAGAAAGAGATGAGGGTTCAGAAAAGGAAGAAAGTTCAGAAAGAAGCAGTAGTCAAGAAAAAGGCAGAAGTCGAGAAAGAGACAGAAGTCAAGAAACAGACAAAACTCGAGTAGCAAAAAAGAAATCAGGTAGAACACAAGAAGAAAGCGAAAGAGAACCTGTAAGACAAACAGAACCTGTAAGACAAACAAAACCCGCGAAACAAACAAAACCTGTAAGAAAAACAGAACCCGAGAAACAAACAAAAAACGTAACACAGACAAAACCCCTGAAGGGTTTACGAAACAATAACAATAAACAATACAATAATGGTTTGAGTTCGCGCAAGACTAAATCAATTCGTGAAAGTCCAACAGGTGACTCTGATTCTGTGAGCAGTTCAGAGTCTAGAGGCAGTTCAGAATCTAAGCACAGTTCAGAATCTAGAGGCGGTTCAAAATCTAGAAGTCGAGAAATTCAAAATCGTTCAGAATCAAAAAACAACACAAATTTGAGTAGACAAGAAGAATATAGAGGGCGTTCTAAATCTAGAAGTCGTTCGGGTTTACCAGGTTCACGTTCGCCAAGTTCACCAGGTTCAAGTTCACGTTCACCAAGTTCACAATCACGTTCACCAGGTTCACAATCACGTTCACCAGGTTCACAATCACGTTCACCAGGTTCACAATCACCAGTAAACTCTCGCAGTAGCAGTAGATCGCGTTATCAGTCAGAAGACTTTGATGAAAAAAAATGGTTAGAAGATCTCAGGGGTTTTTTAAAGAAAGACATTGTTCCAAACATTACAAAAAATGAAACAGTGAGAGAACAATTATTATCAGACGACGCAATGAAAGTTTGGGCTGTTGCCTTTACTCATAGATCTGTAAATCCTAACAGAGAGGAAAACTATGAAATCTTCGAGAAGATAGGAGACAAAGTCATTGGTTTAATGTTTATTTTACATCTTTTATCAAAATTTCCTGCTTTTGAGCCAAAGGAGTTATCAGAGCTGTCAAATTACTATTTAAGTAAAGAACAGCTCGCAACTATCTCTTATAATCTGAAACTTCCCAGACATGCAAGAACAGCAATCAGAGGTATTAATGTGGACGAAGACATTTTTGAATCTGTTTTTGGTGCTCTTATACAAATGGGACGAAGCAGAATAATACAAAAAGGTTTAGAATACTCACTCTGTGAGAATTTCCTTTATTGGATTTTCGATCGAGTTGAAATAGACATTGAGAAAACAAGAGGAAAACCAAAAACACAAGTAACACAGATATTTCAAAAAGCGAATTGGGGAGAAGTTGAAACAGAATGGATTGAAAAAGAGGGTACTTTTATCATCTATTATCCTAAGGCTGCAATCGAAGAAATCAAAGAAAAGCTAGGCCATGTTATTCCCAAATCACGAATTCTCGCAAAAGTCACAGGTAAGCTGACAAAAAAAGCTGCTGAGGAAGAGGCATATAAAATAGCGCTAGATGAGTTAACAAAATTGAATATAACAATGGAAAATGTTAAAACAATTTTCGGAGACGATCTTTTCGAGAACAAAGAGATAAAACCCCATCTTCAGAAGTTCAAGTCTAAGTTGAAAGAAAAGGGAATCTCATCGACTTCTTTCAGAACTTTCATAAGAGGGAAAGAGATAAAAGTCCAACTGTTAGGAACAAAAGAAGATAAGAGTATTGAGATCCTTGCTGAAGCAGAAGGAGATAGCATCTTACGTGCAAAGATAAATGCCGTGAAAGAGTTTTTAAAAGAAGAACTCTAAAAAAATAAGTTATGTTCGTATGAAAGAACATAACTTATATCAAGCAAAAAAACAGTTAACTTCAAAAAACATGAAAAAAAAATCTATTAAAAAATGTCTCGCAGAGGTCTGAAGAAGACTGCAAGAAAGAAGCCTGTTGAAGAAGAAGAAAAACATGAAGAATATGAAGAAAAGCTTGATCTTATAGAAAAAATAGAAAGCCTGAATTATGAGATTTCTCATGTTATATTCATAGTAAATAGGAATGGAACTGCGTTACCAAAGTTTGTTAAGATAATTAACTACCTTGGATATCCTTTTTACGTCTATATAGATGGCAAAGTACAGCTTAAGGAAATCAAAGGCATTAAAGAAGAAAAATACCATGAGGTTCCAGAACAGGACAGTGAAAAATACAAACTAATACTTGACAATGTCTTGATGAATACAGTTGTTAACAAATGTATTGGTTGTAACGTTTATGGACTTCTTTTTGAATGTAACAACGGTATTAGCTTTTATTCATGTACTATCAGGGGTAGTCTTCCTCAAGAGAAGATCTTTGTCAAGGTTCTAGAAAAGAAATTTCTTCATGTTGAAGAAACTAAACAGGTTATCTCTTTTCTTGTTGGTGATATACTTGAAACCGATGATGAATTTTTAGACACAGGTGATTTCAAATGCCCTATTGTATACCCTGTAATTCATATCTCAAATTTCATCAATGACGATTATGAAAACATAGAGAACACAGTCAAATGCAGTGTTAGAAGCCTGAGAAACATAAAACTAAACACGGAAGAAGAAAAATTCAAAGACTTCATCAAAACGCTTTCTGAAATAAAAGAAAACTTTTTAATCTTTGATGAGCTCAAAGCAGAAATCATTAAGGAGATGAATATATCAATAAACTTTTTAGAAAGGGAATCCGAAAAGTTGAAAGAATTAGCAAATAGAGGAGTAGAAGTAAATATCAAAAAAATACAAGACATCAGACACCAACTGAAAAGAAGACATGAATTGGTCGTCGATATCATAAAAACATTTTGTATCGTCTCAGGGTTCAATAAAATTTTGAAATGGATAAATGATCAATTCAGAGACCTAAACAAGACCCTTTCGAACTCTGATCTCTCAAGATTAGATCGAAATGTTTGAAAATTGTTTATGTTACTCTCAGAGAATAACATAAACAATATTGTTTTCACGAAAATTTTTTCACAAAATTTTTTTTCTTGGTTATTTATTAAACAACCTGTTTCGAAAACAATTAAAAATTTTTTTCACGAATTTTTTTTCTTGGTTATTTATTAACCAACCTGTTTCGAAAACAATTAAAAAATTTTTTTACGAATTTTTTTTCTTGGTTAATAAATAATCAGGTCTTTGTTCCAAAATATTAAAACCTACCTCAGAAAATAAAACTTGGTATCACGAAATCCTCAGCCTCTGTGTTACCGTTTATAATGGCTGTAATCTTCTTCTTGTATAACTTCTTTAAAATTCCATTTATTCTTGCTTTCATTTCTAACAGTTTTTCAAGTATATTTGGTTGCGGTTTTTGAAAGACCTTGAAAACTTTTATAATCTCGTCAAGATCCCTGATTTTTAGATAGACCTCGATTGTTTTTTCGTAGTTCTTCTTTTTGATCTTCTCAGATTGTGACTGAGCTTCAAGTACTTCCAAACTCAGAAGGTCTTTTTTTACTTCCAAAAACAGGTCTCTGATTATAACTTCTGTTTTCTCAATCACTAACTTTGGAGGTTTTACGTTTATATTGTACTGGAATATGTCGTAGTAATAGAAAATATCGTCAATGGGTTTTTTCTTATAGATCTTATCGTAAATTTCTTCCAAAGAGAGACAGGCTGATAAATTACAATCGAAAATAAAGTAGTTTTCTTTATCTGGTATTCTCAGGACTTCTTCTTCTGTTAGTATCACCCTCCTGATCTCTTCTCCGAAGTTTTCGAACATCCAGTCGATAAATATATCAAGTCCCTCCACGCCTTCGAGATGAGGTAAGAACGGATATAGCCATGTTTTTTTCATCATTATCTCATATCTCTTTCGACTTCTTATCCCTGAAATGAAAAACCCTTTCAATATCTCATTAACAAATGCAAAACATTCTTCATTGTTGAAATAGTTACCTGTTATTCTAGCAGAATCGAGTAGCATGGAAAAGACATCCTTAATCGGGTAACATTTTTCATAGCTATTCATTGTATTGTAAGGTATTCCATAGGGGCCGAAATTTCTTGATTTTAATTCTATTCTTGAAAGACCGTAGTCGATTATAACAGCAATGCTTGTTGTATGCACGTATATTTTTTCTCCTTTGTATTCATATGGTATCAGGGTTTCTTTGTCTAACTTCTTGATCATAATGTTCCCTAAATGGAAGTCATTATGTGTAAAACCGATTTTCTCAGCTGCGATTCTCAATGCAAAGACCATCTGTAAAAAGATACTTACGTATGCATCTAAAGAGCATTCTTCGAGAAATCTAGAAAACGTAGTAGCAGGGTAGATATATTCATATACCAGACACGAGATCTTCTTATATTCTCTTCCAAAACCAAAGATTGACTCAGGTAATGAACATTTTATTAGTCCAAAAACCATCGAAAAATTTGGACAATGCTTTCTTAACTTATTGATGAAAAAATTGCCTATAAAATACTCATGTAAATAAATCTCTTTCTCGCCTTTTTTGTCGAATTTCAATAAGAAAAGTCTATTACCATCTTCTGTTGACCCTCTAACTCTCGCGGAATATGTACTTCCGTATCCACCTTTTGAGATGCTTTCTAAATCTTCTATCCAATACCTGATTCTTCTGTAAAATCTGTAGTTTTTTCGACTTGAAAACAAAACAGCTTTTGTGAAGTAGTTGAAAAAATCCACGCTATCAGGTGTGTAAAACTCCTCTTTATTGACTTCAAAAAACTTCTGTATATCGAAGTTTTTAAGCTTTTTGTAGAAGCTCATGACATTTATATTTTCTATCAGGTTCTCATTTTGCACGATAAAATCCTTCTCGTTCTGATATTGCTCTTTAATCACTATCTGTTTTACAGACCTTCTTACAATTTCTGCTTCAATTAGTTTATTATATTGCCTAAGTGTTAGAGGATTTCGATTTTTACGCATATTTTAATCAGGTAAAATTTACTGGATACAAAAAATTATCCAAAACAGAAAAATATTTTTTTCTGTTGTAATAAAAAAACAAAAATGCCTCATTACAAAAAGTTCTACTGTGAGTCCTCATCGTCATCTTCAGATGACTGTTGCTGGCCATTCTTTCCTTTTTTGTTTGCTAACCAAGGTCAAGGCAATAACCAGTTTCCAAATATAACAGTTAATTTAGGAGGTAATCCAGTTAATATCCCCCTGTTTCTTCTTCCAGGTTCATGTGTAGAAAGTATTATAGAATTAGCTATCATCTCAGGTCTTACAGGAGGCAATAATACAAATAATAACAACCTGTTGCTCTTGTTGCCATTAATTTGTGGAGATTGTAGAACCGGTAAATGCAAAAAACATAAAAAGTACTGGAACAATTGCTGCTTCCCGTGGTGGGGAGGCGGAAACAACTGGTGGTGGTGGAATTGTTTCAACAACAGTTGCAGTTCTAGCTCTAGTAGCTCATGTAGCAGCAGTAGTTCTTCAGATTGTGGATGTTTCTATGTTGAGGGTTCGAGTAGTAGCAGTAGCAGCAGTAGCTGTTGGGACTACAAAAAGTCGCCTCTCTATTGCAGAATGAAAAAGAAACATGGTAGAAGAAAATTGAAATGTACAAAAATTGGACCATATTACAAGATGAACGGACACAATGGGCATAACGGACATAACGGACACAATGGACATAACGGACATAATGGAACTGATAAAAAGGAGCTAGTCTTATAAACAGGGTTTGTGTTCATTTGGTCTCTAAAAGTTATGTTCTTCAGTAAACAAAAAGAACATAACTTTTTAACACACAAACCTGACCATGAAGATTTCGAGTTTGTTTTCGGGATTCTTTTCATTTTTTAGACTTTTGTTCTTCCTGTTTTCTTCTGTGCTATATAAACTATTCCGATCTGATTTTACAGTGGAGACGAATGAAAAATATGTCATAATTACCCTGAGATCAGGTTTTAGAAAGAGCAAGATTTTACTTCCAATCAGGAAGGTAAAATTAGAAAAGGTTTTTTTATGTAAGGAGGGAAAACTGATAGATATAACACACCCCTATGATATAGACTATTTTCTGACTTTAGAAGATTTACAGGGTGAATATTTTCTTGTCAAAAAAAATAACACCATTTCAAAAGTCAATGATTTAAAAAATGTCTGAATCTATTAGTTCCCTTGAAGAACTCGAGGAACTTTTCAACACGTACAGCAAAAAACTAATTGTTTTAGACTTCTATTCTAATTTTTGTGCCCCCTGTAGAAGGGCAGAACCAAAGATAAAAAGTCTTATGCAAGAAACATGCAAACATACATTATTTGTCATGATAGAAGTCAGAGATGACCCTGATATAGAAGAAATCGTACGAAAATATCAAGTTTACACCATTCCTAAGTTCATAATTATCAGAGACCACAAAAAGATTTTTGTCACAAATGACCCTGACAAATTAGAAGATAAACTAAAAAGATTGATTTCCCCTATTCCCCCTCCTAGAAGAAAATCTTAGTTTCCGTTTTTTGACTTTTCAGATTCGGAAGTAACTTTTGTCTGATTTTTCATTTTAACAAATAATATAGTGAAGAATGTCACAGAATATATCAGAAAACTAGTTGAAACTAATACAATAGAGCTGATAAACATCGAGTCCGAGATCGAGGGAATGTAATTCGTCAGGAGACAATAAATCTCTGTATCCTTTGTAATTTCGCTCGGACAGAGTTTCGAAATCTGATCTGTGTAATTTTTTACCTTTGAGAATATGATAGGGACAAAAGCTACTAGACCTGCAAATAACACAAAGAAAAAACCTATAATGACTTTATCGATAATATCAAATTTCCAGACTGTTTGTTTTGCAGTCACATAGATAGATAACGCAAGAACAACAAATGCAAGTATAATAACTAGTCCTAGAAAGCGAGAAAGCTCTAAGGCGATATTATAATAGTCTAATATAGTATTCAGGTAGTCTTGAATATATTTATAAGCGGCTCCAATAAGAAAACAATTACCACGAAAAGTACCTGTGCATTTACTAGATGCTATAGAAAGGTTATTTAGTGACCTTCCTATAACATCTAAAAGGCTCATTACATATGAAAATATGAAAATGAGCAAAAAAATGACTAAAACTATAAGAACTATCGAGACTGTGTAGAAAGCAAAGGGTAATACATTCATATCGTTTTTATTACCAATTTTAATTACACGGGTGCTTTTTATTTCTAAAGTTTCTTTTCGACTGCTCCTTTATTATGAGACACAGTAGCGTTTCTCTTTTTTGTTATTGTGTTCCACTTCTTTACTTCTTTACCCTGATTCAGGTAGATTGTTATCATTCTACTTGCTCTCTTTATATTTCTTTCATTTACCTCCTCTCCAAGCCTCTCAAGAAGTTTTTTCAAAACAAGAATTTCATATACAGAGTCATAATCATCGAGAAGTTCACTTGGCCATAATGGCTCAAAACCAGTGAAAGGATTTTCGAATTTATATTCAACCCTGATTCTTCTGTTATGAAAGAACATTTGCTCTTCATACTTCTTGATGTCATATTCCTTGTCCTGTATGTCATTTTGAGTACCAATGAGTCTTGTCTCCGTTGAGGATGTTTTTGCATATGGCTGTTTCAGTATCCGACCATCCAAATACTTAAAAGTTTCCTTCGTAATACCTTCTCCAAAATAATAAGGAAGCCTGAACTTTAACATAAATAGTTTCGGTCTTATAATCTCAACCCATCTCTTCTGAGCTTCCATGTCTTCTTCAACGTGGCGTTCCATTGTCTTCATATATTTACGTTCTTTTTTGAATTCTGGGTTTCTAATATCAGAGAGGAAGATACAGGTCTTCCCTATCCATTTATACGCTTCCTGATCATCAAAAAATTTTCTGTAGAAAACAGTATTCGAAAATGGATTGAAGCTGAACTTTAAATCATATAAATGAAATGTTATTTCTTTGAACACCTCTGCGATAAACGGAATATGATTCCCAGGACCTGCACCTACGTAAACTAAATGTTTTTCCCCTGTTTCTTTGCATATTTTCGGGTAAAAGTTCAACAGAAGAAATAACTCTGTCATTAGAAGCTTTCTCTGTCCCCACTCAGCAGGCAAATGTTCTACTTCTTTTTCTTTCTCAAAGCCTTCTCTGTATTCCTCTCTTGGATCATCGTCTTTAAGAAAAAACTCAAACTTTTTGTTTGTGCCCATTTCTAGAGGTTATTCAGGGTTCAAAAATAATCAATTACTTTAGGGGAAAACACAGGGGATTTTTTAGTGAAAAATGAAATTAAAAAAAGTAAAAAAACTAATTAAAATAATGTCGAAAAACTGCCTTAAGGACTACGAAGAATCCCTATTTCTTAAAAACATTTTAAATTCAGGTCTTGATTACTACATTGAAATTCTCAAGAATGCGAAACTCTTACAACATGAAATAAAAGACATCTGTGAAATATTAATGAAGTACCCTGATTTAAAAGAAAAATATTTTGAACATTTTAGTTCCAAACTAGAATCAGAAATTAGTGAAGAATTTGCGTCTCTTAATTCATATCTTACATTTAGAACAATCATTTGGTATGCAAGAAAAAAAGCACCAGAGAGATATGAAGAAGTTGAAAAAAGACGAATAGCAAACCTGATAACCGAAATTATTGAAAATAGCTTTTCCGAAATTAAAATTGCCGAATATTTCTTCAACAAACTCTTTCTTAATTTCGCATATGATCCTAAGAAGAAAGAGCTCTATTTCTACTCTGAACAAGAGCATCATTGGATAAAAGACTCAGAAAATGTAATACTACACAATAAGATCATCTCAGACGCTGATGAATTAAAAAGAATACTCGAACGCTACAAAAAGGAAGAAGAGAAAGAACAAAGGACACAAGAAGCAGAAAAAAAGGCGAAAGGAAAGTCGAAAAAACGAAAGGCGAGAAAAAGGGAAGAACAAAAACAGGAATCAAAAACAAAACCTGAAAAAGCAGAAAAACTCAAACTAGAAGAACAGGAGAAAAGACAACCGGAGAAGGACGAAAGAGAACCAGAGAAAGAAGAACCAAAGAAGAAGGAAGAACCAAAGAAGAAGAAAGAGCGAGAGAAAGAGAAAGGACCAGAGAAAGACGAAGAACCAGAGAACGACGAAGAACCTGAGAACGACGAAGAACCTGAGAACGACGAAGAACCTGAGAACGACGAAGAACCTGAGAAAGAGGAAAAACCCGAGAAGGAGAAAAAACAGGAGAAAGAGGAAAAACAGGGGAAGGAAAAAGGACCAGAAAACAAGAAAGAATCAGAAGAGAAGAAAGATTCAGAAAACGAGGAAGAATCACAAAACGATGACAAAATAAAACAAATTAATTTTATATTATTGAAATTGCAAAATATTCGGTTTATAGCTGCAATAACTAAACATCTCGCAATTCAGTTTTCGATTATAAACCTTTATGAAATTTTGGATCAAAATCCTGTATTGACAGGAACCAAAAATGGTGTTATAGAGATAACAAACAGAGGTCCAGTATTCAGAGATGGGAAACCTGAAGATTATGTCACAAACTCTACACAAATAAACTTCATTAAATATAACGAACAAATTTCATCTTTGAGACCTATGAAAAGGCTTATGTCCTGGTTAGAGAAAGTATTTATTGACTCTGATATCAGAGATTATTTCCTAAGAGTTTGCGCTTCTTTACTTTTCAGAAGAAACAGGGAAAAACTGTTTTTTGTACTGACAGGATCAGGTGACAATTCCAAATCTGCAATTAAAAGACTTATAGAACTGACATTCGGCGACTACTGTTTTACACTACCAAACACTCTATTCTCTAAAAAAGATAAACAAGGTCCACGGTCTGAACTTCACAGTGCAAAAGGTAAATGTATTTGTTTCGTACAGGAAAATGATGCAACAGATATCCTGATTGGAGGTAAGATAAAAGAGCTCACAGGTAACGATATAATCTTTACAAGACAACTCTATGAAAAAGGAGAAAATCAGACTGTTAGTTTTAAGTGTTTCCTGATGTGTAATCAGGTTCCTTTCTTCACAAGCTTTGATAAAGCTCTAAGGAGACGATTAGTTATTATACCCTTCGAGTCAACTTGGGTTAATAACCCCCCTCAAAGCAAAGAGGAACAAAAAGCAAAAAAGCTCTTTAAACTGAAAATAAACTTCGAAGAAAAAATTCCTGAAATGGCGCCATACTTCTTATCAATTCTTTTCGAGTACTATTCAGAGTACGAAAAGACTTCACTGAACCCTGAAGAAAATCCAATAATCAAACAAAAAATAGAACAATTCTGGGAAAAGAATGATCCATATTTCATCTTCAAGCAAAACTATTTGATCAAGAAGGATGGAGAGAAAATAGCTATCGAACAACTTACAGTGGCGTTTAGAGATTGGATTTATCAAAAGTTTGGTCAAAATATGAAACACTTGAACCAAATTACCGTGAGATATAACTTTGAACAAATTTTGAATACCAAATGCATCGATGGGTTCTTCGAAGGATATCAGTGTGTTTATGAAACAATTAGATATGATTCGGTGCTCTGAAAAAATAAAAAAGTAAAAGTTGTATATGATAAAAAGTATCATATACAACATTCATTGAAATTTCAGTATGTCACTTCCCCAAGATTTTGATTGGAAATACTACGTTTTAAGATACCCTGACTTATGGAACAACAATATAAGAAGCCCTGAGTCCGCAAAAGCACATTACCTAAATTATGGTATGAAAGAAGGAAGAAAAGTCTCAGGAGACTACAAAGAACTAAAAGAATCTATCAAACAAATAAGGGATTATATTTATACATCAGACTTCTTAAATAAGACTAACTTTTTGAGATTTGCAAAAGACTATAAAGACAAACCTGCTTCTTTCCTCGAAGTAGGAGTTTATGAAGGAAAATGCACATGTTTTTGTTTACAGAACTTTCTTACTCATCCTCAATCGACTATAACAGTCATTGATACTTTTGAAGGCTCAATGGAAAATGAAAAAGCTTTTTGTTCGGCATTGCTTTTTGATATTTTCAAACACAATATAGAATTAACGAACTCGGCAAATAAGGTCTTGATAAAGAGAGGCTATTCGAAAGATGTTCTCAGAACTCTGATAGGCAATAAATACGATTTTATATATATTGATGCAAGTCATACGACTTGGGATGTATTACAGGATGCTGTTTTGAGCTTTCTTCTTTTGAAGGTTGGAGGTGTTCTACTGTTTGATGATTATCTATGGAACGTATTTAACGACCCCCTGTTATGCCCCAAAAAAGGTATTGATGCCTTTCTCGATTGCTTTTCGAAATTCTATCAGATTTTAGACAAAGGAGGACAAGTTGCAATAAGAAAAACAGGTGAAACTTAACTTTTTGACTTCGTCAAACTTTTAACTTTTTGACTTCGTCAAACTTTTAACTTTTTGTTTGACTTCGTCAAACTTAACTTTTCCATCCTGTTCAAAAAATGCTCGTCAGAAAGATAACTATTAAAACATATGGAAATAGACCTGTTTCTAACGAAAGGAAAGAAAAGATCATTTCTAAGTTACAGAAGAAGTATAGAGAGAAAAACCCTGTAAGTATATGCCTATGTATGATAGTGAAAAATGAATCGAAGAACATGAAAAGGCTTCTTGATTCTTTGAAGAGTATCATTGATTTCGTATCAATAGTAGATACAGGTTCTTCTGATAATACAGAGGAGATAATAAATTCATGGTGTCAAGAAAACAAGATCCCATTCCAAATACATCATGAACCTTTCAAAAATTTTGGATATAACAGAACACATAGTTTCGTAAAGGCTAAACAGAGCTTTCCTAAAGCAACATATTTACTACTTTCGGATGCGGATTTTGTGTGGGAAATAGAAAGCGACTTTGATAAAAATTCGCTTATTAAACCCTGCTATCATGTTTTACAATATAACACAGCCAGCAAGTATTGGAATATCAGACTGATAGATACAAGATACAATTGGGAGTGTAAAGGAGTCACACATGAATTCTGGGAATGTAAAGAAATACAATATGGGTATGAAAAAGTCTCAGGACTCAAAATAAAAGATTTAGCAGATGGAGGCTGTAAAGAAGATAAATTTCAAAGAGATGAAAAACTACTTAGAGATGCTATTGAGCTAAATGAAGAACCGAGCCTGTTACCAAGATATACATTCTATCTTGCACAGACACTCAGAGACCAAAAAAAATTTGATGATGCGATATATTGGTACAAAGAAAGAATTAAAAAGCAGGGTTGGTTTGAAGAAGTGTTTTATTCCTATTATCAGATAGGAAGATGTTATGAAGCTTTAGGTGATATAGAAAAGGCGAAGAAATATTACCTGAAAGCCTATGCTTATAACAAAAAAAGATCAGAACCCTTGTTCTATCTTTTTAACATACTCATGCGAGAGAAGAACTTTACAGAGGCAAAAAAATATTTGGAGATCGGAAAAACAATAAAACCACCTGAAGATCAGATACTGTTTTTAGAATCTCATTGTTATGAATTTTTTGGATTCACGATATGAAAACAAACTGTTTTTGAAGTCAATATGTTTTTGAGGTTAAAGACACATTGACTTCAAAAACTTTCAGGTTCAATATTACTCCTTTGTGTTTGTCATTCACGAGTGCTTGAGGGTGCTTGAGGATGCTTGAGGGTGCTTGAAGGATCAGGGGTTAATGACCCCTGTGAGGTCCTCAAACCCCCTGAATGGTTCTTGAATAACAAACACAAACAAAAAAACAAAAAATAAAAAAAGTTTTTTGTTTTTTTGTTTTTTTGATTGTTTCGCGCCCCAAAGGGACGCGAAACATCGGCGCTTTGCGCCGTGATGGATCCAATCATCACGACGCGAAGCGTCGATGACTGTCGACCCCCCTTCGGGGGGTGTTCGACATCACGTCCAAGAGATGATGTTTCTTTTTGTTTGTGTTTGTTATTCACAAGGTCCTGAGGGTGCTTGAGGGATCAGGGATTAATGACCCCTGTGAGGTCTTCAAACCCCCTGAATGGTTCTTGAATAACAAACACAAACAAAAAAACAAAAAATAAAAAAAC